>Ga0209541_10000830_pt1 | contig 61491 bp, 42 predicted proteins | sample RifCSPlowO2_01_FD_184027 | JGI IMG/M metagenome (GOLD analysis project Ga0209541, IMG submission 184027) | Groundwater microbial communities from Rifle, Colorado - Rifle CSP2_plank lowO2_0.1 (SPAdes) (version 2) | ecosystem: Environmental > Aquatic > Deep subsurface > Groundwater | place... | reverse complement strand
GATAGACCCGGCGAAATTGCAATGGCTGTGAAGATGCGGCCTTCCCATACTTGGACAAAAAGACCCCGTGGAGCTTTACTGTAGCTTGACCCTGATTTAAATTTAAAATTGTGTAGCGTAGGAGGGACTCCGACGTAACGTCGGAGGACAATGAAACACCTCTCTTTTTTGAATTTAGGTCTTACCTACTCCCTTATAAAAACAGGGAATGAGACAAGGTCTGGCGGGCAGTTTAACTGGGGCGGTTCCCTCCAAAAGAGTAACGGAGGGGTACTAAGGTACACTTAGCGCGTAAGGAAATCGCGCATCAAGCGTAAAGGTATAAAGTGTGCTTAATAGCGAGACTCACAAGTCGAGCTAATACGAAAGTAGGTCTTAATGATCCCCTGATTGTTCGTGGGAACGTCAGGGCTTATCGGATAAAAGTTACCCCGGGGATAACAGGCTAGTCTTGCCCTACAGTCCACAAGGACGGCAAGGTTCGGCACCTCAACACATCGGGGTGTGGCAGAAGTAATTCTGTAGCGCTGTTATAACTTGGAAATAAAAGTCTTTTTGTAAATTTACTAGCTAAAATCGGTGAAGTCCTAAAAGTAATTGAAGGATAATACCGAGGGAAGTCCGACGTTACGTCGGACCCCGTAACGACTTTGGTCCATTGGACCATTATTTAAGGTTCCGGATATTCCGGATTAAAAACTTGAATAAAAGGCTAGCTCCCGATGATACATCGGGATGAAGGTATAGTCTGATCCTGCAAGTAATTGCAGAAAATCCGACAGCGATGTCGGCTCATCGCAGCGCGGGGCTGAAGCAGGTCCCAAGCGTCTGGCTGTTCGCCAGTTAAAGCGGTACGCGAGCTGGGTTCAGAGCGTCGTAAGACAGCTCGGACTCTATCCAGTATGGGCGTTTTGATTCTTGAGGGGAGTTGTCTCTAGTAAGAAATTGCTACTTGGTCGAGAAATCGACCTTGACAACTTGGCTAAAAACGGTGAAGCCCTCTTGACTTTGGGTTTAGTTTGGTTCTATGCTAAATCCATAACAAAAAAGTCAATGGGTAATACCGTGGGAAGACTCTCTAAAGCAAATCCACTAGATCTTGCATATATTGCAGGTTTTCTGGATGGTGATGGAAGTATTATGCTTCAGATGCACCGTCGGAAAGCAGGTGAAGAGACTTTTAGGGTGAAAACAGTAATTTGTTTTTATCAAGATAGTCGTCATATTGATAAGATTAAATGGATTAAAGAGGTTTTAGATTGCGGGTATATTTATACCCGGCGTGATCATATTAGTGAACTACGTATTGAAGGATTTCAAAGAGTATTTGAAGTTCTCGTCAATCTTAAGCCATACCTGCGATTTAAGAAAAAACAAGTTAACTTGATGTTAAAGATTATTCCAAAATTACAGCAAAAGATGTTGTTCAAACAAAATACTGCGATTTGGATTAAGAAGATGCAAAGTTATAACTATTTTTCATCGCAAAGGAATGCTTTAGAAGATGTCCCTGTAACGACTGATATATGAGGTACCAGATATTCTGGAAATTAAACTCATATTATATGCCAATTCCGTAACGTGAAGGCGACGGAAAAGATATAGTCTGATTCTCTAAGAAATTAGAGCTAACGAAATGACGAGAGGACCGAGATGAGGCAACCTCTAGTGTGCCTGTTGTACCAAAAGTGCAGCGCAGGGTAGCTACGTTGTTTTCTGATAAGCGCTGAAAGCATCTAAGCACGAAGCAGACCCCAAGATGAGGAATCTTGAAAAGCAATCCCGCAAGGGATTGTAAGACCCCTGGGAGACTACCAGGTTGATAGGTTGGCGGTGTAAGTGCTGTAAGGTATTTAGCCTACCAATACTAATGGTCATCGTTGAGATTTTTTGGCAGCCTTCGACTGGCTTTAGCCATTAGCTGTTAGTTTTTAGCAAGAAATTGCCAATAGCCAATAGCGAAAAGCTAACAGCTTGTCAAGTCCGTATTCACATTTTGAAGTGCAAAGCTCCTTAATTTTGTGTGTTGAAATTCCGGTTTTATTTTGATAATATAGGTTCCTCGGTGATTTGAGCGAGTCGGTTCCACCTGATCCCATCCCGAACTCAGAAGTGAAACGGCTTAGCGGGGACGATAATGTATCCGAAAGGTTATGTGAAAATACCTCATTGCCGGGATTTTAATAAGCTTTTAGCCGCTAGCTGTTAGCTCTTCGCAAGAGATTGCGAATGACCAATAGCCAAAAGCGAATAGCTAACTATCAAAGAAAGCAAGGTGACCATGTTTGTCAAAAAACTCATTAACTAATTCTTCAAAATCTATTATGGAGGAGCTTTTAGCTTCTCAACCACAAAAGCTATCCACTCTTCACAGGGGACAAGAAGTTGAAGGGGAGATTGTTTCTATTTCCGATAAAGAAATTGTTTTAGATTTAGGCACCAAATCAGAAGGTGCAATTGCAACCCGGGAAATTCCGCAACCGGTATTAAAAGATTTAAAAGTAGGGGATAAGCTTAAAGCTTTTGTCAGCATGCAGGAAAACGAACATGGTCAGGTAGTCTTGTCTTTTGACCGGCAATCAATAGCAATGCGCGATATGCGTTCTTCCGGCAGAGGGGGATTTCGTGGAGGGAAATCTTTTCGAGGCAGAAGGCCTATGGATTGGTCTAAATTTGTAAGCGCCCGGAATCAAAAAAGCAAACTGCAGGGTAAAGTAATAGAAGTTAATAAAGGCGGTTTAATTGTGGAGGCTGCAGGCACAAGGGGATTTTTGCCCAACTCTCAGGTCGGATTTGAGCTTTTGTCCAAATCAGGGGAAGGAATGGAAAATTTAATAGGCCAGGATTTAACGATCACTGTTATTGAGGTGGATCAAAACAATAATAAGCTTATCTTTTCCCAGCGCGGGCAAGTTTCCGATGAAGTCAAAAAGAAGCTGTCTGAATTTAAAAAAGATCAAAAAATGACGGGCAAGATTGTGGCTGTTTTGCCGTTTGGTTTGGTGGTGGATGTGTCCGGTGCCGAGGGATTGGTCTTTATTTCTGATGTTTCGTGGGACAAGGTGGATGATTTGTCTTTAGATTATGCGCGGGGTGACAGCGTTGAAGTTTTAATATTGGGTTTGGATGAAGAGTTAGGCAGGTTAAACTTATCCATAAAACAACTGAAAGAAGATCCGTTTACAAAAGCTGCAAAAAGCTACACTCCGGATGATGTAATAAAGGGAGAGGTGCTTTCTGTTTCAGAACAGGGCGTAACCCTGCGGTTGGCTGATGAGGTGGAAGGGTTTCTGCCGGCAGCAAAAATGAATCCTGATGCAAATTATGAGGTTGGAAAAACAGTCACGCTTTTGGTAGACAGCATAGACACAATAAGAAGGAGAGTTATCCTGGCTCCTTTTGTGACTTCTACAGCAGGATTGATATATAAATAATCTCCTTATTTGTCATCCTGAGGGAGCAAAGCGACCGAAGGATCTCTCGCGAATGCGAGTAATTTCTTTGAACGAGTCAAGAGATTCTTCGCTATGCTCAGAATGACAATATAGTTTACTGTATAATACCTTCATGCCAAAAGCTATTTCTTCGTATATTTGTCAGCAATGCGGTTACAAGTCGCCTCAATACCTTGGTAAATGCCCTCAGTGTGACAGCTGGAATTCATTTGTGGAACAAATAGAGTCAAGAGTCAAGAATCTAGAGTCAAGGAGAAAACAATCCAGACTTTCGACTCTGGCGACTAGCGACTCACAAATTGTAAATTTGTCAAAGATTCAAAAAACAGATTATAAAAGAATAAGTACAAGCATGGAGGAGTTTGATCGGGTGTTGGGAGGGCCTGCCCGCCAGTCGCCTGACGGCTCTAGCCGGATGGCAGGCGGGGGGATTGTACCCGGGTCTTTAATTTTAGTCTCAGGTGATCCGGGAATAGGCAAGAGTACGTTGCTTACGCAGCTGGCATTGAATATAAATAAGCCATTAGCTGTTAGCGATTCGCTATTGGCAGCTAAAAGCGAACAGCGCAAAGCTAATAGCTCTTCTGTCCTTTATGTAGCTGGTGAGGAATCTGCCCAGCAGATCAAAATAAGAGTAGACAGGATAAATCCCAAGGCCTCTTTTTCAATCTTAAGCGATACAGATGTTGATAATATTATTGAGGCTATAGGAGCCGCGAAACCCACTTTGGTAATTGTGGATTCAATTCAAACACTTCAAACTCAGGATTTGGAATCTATTGCAGGATCCGTGGGTCAGGTGCGTGAATGCGCCCATCGTTTGCAGCTTATTGCCAAAAGTTTACAAATCCCGATATTTTTGGTCGGTCACGTCACAAAAGAGGGGAATTTAGCAGGCCCTAAAACTTTGGAACATGTGGTGGATGTGGTTTTATCCTTGGAAGGCGATCCGCAGAATCAGTTCAGGATTTTAAGATCAACCAAAAACAGGTTCGGCCCGACTGATGAGGTTGGGGTTTTTGAAATGGAAGAAGGGGGTATGATAGAGGTAAAGAATCCTTCCAAACTATTCCTTGAATCCGCCAGCCGGCGGATGGAAGCTCCGGGTTCGGCTGTAGCGGCTACCATGAACGGCACAAGGCCGCTTTTGGTAGAAATTCAAGCACTGGTGACTAAAAGCTTCCTTCCGATGCCAAGAAGAACCGGTTCAGGTATAGACAACAACCGTTTACAGCTTTTGGTAGCAGTTCTGCAAAGCAGAATGAAGCTGCCGCTTTTTGATAAAGATATTTTTGTAAACGTGACTGGCGGACTTCGGGTTATTGAACCGGCAGCTGATTTAGCAATCTGTCTGGCAATAGCATCTTCTTTAAATGATGCGCCTATTAGCTCCAAGACAGTTCTTATTGGAGAAGTAGGGCTGTTGGGGGAGCTAAGACCTGTCAGGTTTTTGGACAAAAGAACCTCTGAGGCTAAAAAGCTTGGGTTTACAAAGGTAATCTCCTCTGAAAATGCTAAATCCCTCTCTGAAGCAGTAAAATTAGTTTTAGGTAAATAATTTTATTTTATTACTACCTTAGATTTAGGGGAATATGTAATAACCAGTTTAGATTTTTTTCTAGTTGATCCTGTTTGAACCGTGGATTCTGGCCCAATCACAAGCTTATTATTAGTGTTAATAAACCTTTGTTCTCGTTCAATTATAAGTTTTGGATCAGGATCTCTCCTAATCACAAGCTTAGGTCTTGTTGCTTGACTTGCAGGTGGTGTTACTGCTTCAGTAGATGGGGAATCTTTGATTACTATTGGACCTCTTCTTAATCTTTCGCTCGGTTCACCTTCGCTCATATACGTATATTATAAGCATTGGCATAACATGTTGTCAAATTTATATATCATATATTGGAGGTATGATGAGTTCCAGGTTAAATAATCTCTATTTTGATTTTGGCATTTAATGCCTGGGCAATTTTGGTAATTAAAGAGAGAGAAGGGTTATATTCACCTGATTCAAACCTGGAAATAGCAGATTGTTTGGTACCTATTTTTTTAGCCAGTTCTTTTTGGGTAAGCCCTTTTTCCAGCCTTTTTTTAATTATAGCCTCAATTAAGGCAAACTCAGGTTCCAGCTCCTGGTAAGCCTGTTTAATCTCAGGGTCTTTTAACAATTCCTTTTTAAGGTCTTTAAAGCTTTTCATAAAAGTAATATAACATATATGTTATATTAAGTCAAGCTTTTAAGTTTCTTTAAGGCTAAGTTTAATTCTTTTAGTGGGGTTTTCTGGGATTTTTTAATAAAACCGTGAAGCAAAACAGCCTGATTTTTATGGAAAGCATAAAAAATCCTAACTTCCTGGGCTCCCCTTATTCTTAGCTCAAAAAGGTTTTTATACAGTTTTTTACTGTGTGGAAGAGTGAGCAAGTTTCCAAACTTCTCCAGTAGTCCAACTGTCTTAATTACTTTAGCAATAGTTTGTTTCTCTAAGGAATAAATAAAATCTTCAAGCTCCTTATCAAGGGTTTTTACTTCCATAAATCTACTATATCATCTTGATAGGATAGAGTTTAAAAGTCAGATACCAGAGGCCTGCTTGTGGGTAAGGCAGGTGTGATAAAAATCTACTGAATAGTAACAATGATTTTGGTTTGGAGGGCGCGGGCAACCCTGGTAAGCAGGGAAATAGATGGTTTAGCGTTCATTCCTTCTAATCTTGAGATAACTGCTTGGCCTGTACCAACTTTTTTTGCTAGTTCTTCCTGGGACATTTTCTTTTTTAACCTGGCCTCAATAATCTGGCAGGCTATTTCATATTCAGGCTCCAGCTTTTCATATTCCTGACGGAACTTAGGATCTTCCATCCAACTATCATGAAGCTCTCTGTGTGTTAAAAATTTCTTTTGTTTCATATTAAATCTCCTTAAACCGTTTTACTGCCAAATCTAAATCTTTTTTAGGAGTTTTTTTTGTTTTTTTATAAATACCATGGACAATATAGGCTGTATTTCCCTTCATCCCTAAAAATAACCTGATATCACCTGGCCTCAACTCCCACACATCTGATGTTAGTTTCTTTAAATACTTACCAGGCAAGAACCTGCCATATCTTTCAAAAAGAGAGTAGACTCTATCTATCCTTGCCTTTCTTCCACTATCTAAAGAATCTATGAATTCTTTAATCCTAACATCAGTCAGTATTTTATAACCAGCCATATTTTATGATAAATTTGTCATAATGTCAAGTGAAGTTTTTATATTTATCTTGAAGGTAACTTAAATGAGTCTTTAAATCAACAGTTAAATATCACACACCAGAGGCCTGCCTGCTTGCCTCGCGGCGAAGCGGGCCGGCAAGGCAGGTGTGATAAAGGTGTGATAAATATTATGTTCTCGACTACGCTCGAACAATAACTAGGTGCCGGGTTTTTGGAATAGGCCTAGTTTTTAAAAGGTTCATAAGAGGTAATGGGAGAAGAAGGTGTTTTATCAGGGTTTACTTCAGGCACAGAATCCGGTGTTAGAGGAACAGATTGTTCCAGTGCCGTTTTTCTGGTTTTTGAAGCAAGATTTTCCTGTGGATTATATTGAGGTTTTGGCTCGTCGTCATCCATGCTTTTACCTTGAAAAATAGCATACAATTTATCATTTGAGCAGTCAAGCAGTAAGTATAGATTTTACTATCAGATATAAGAATTTGTCCTCTAGCAAAATGGTTCACAATTGATTTTGGTATTGACAAGGAAAATCCAACACGGAATTTCTTTTACAACTTTAAAAACTGGATTTCTAATACTTTTTTGCACAAAATTAGAACGAGAGGATGGGAAGTTGGGACAAGCTTAAGTAGGATAGAGCAGACATATTTTACTCAGATTATTTTTTAACCTGGAGTTTTTGCTATAAAAAGAAGGAAATTAGCAAGAAGGTTGAGAGGGAGTAGAAGGGAAAAAGTGGCTAGAGTTATAGGTTAATCTTTTTCAAGGAGAGGCCTTGAGTACTCAAGGCCTCTCCTTATGAAGATGTGGCCTTTTACGGAAAGGGAGTTTTGGACGATTGTGGATAAGTGGTGGAAAAGTCCTAAAATAGCCTTAATTTCGGGTCTTTGTTCGGGTCTAGTTTCGGGTACGAGCTTAGAAGCAAACTAAATGGAGCAAAATCACTCCGTCGTCATTGCGAGCGAACCGCCAGCTGGCGGAGAGCGCGGCAATCCCTTTTGAGATTGCCCGCCTTGCCGCGAGGCAGGCTTCGTCTCCTTCGACTTACGCTCAGGATCCTCGCAATGACAGGCTCGCCTTAGGGATTTATTAAGCGGGAGACTGTTATACCCATTAAGTTATGCCAGTAATCAAAAGTTAAGATTGCTGGGACATTGTGTTTTTCCATTAAACGGGCGTTAAGTATGTCTACTAAAGAAACCTGTTGTTGGGGATTAATTTTCAAAAAGCGGTAAGCTGCAGAAAACTCTGCTTCAGAGGGATGCAGGATTTCAATATTGCTTTGAAGCAGGGTTTTTAAAAAATCATGGCTGATAAGGGTGCCCAAGTCTTTTTCGAGCCTGTTAAAAACCTGAATAATCACCAGGTTGGAAGTATAAACATGAAAGTTGTATTTACCTAAATATTCAAAAATTTTAGCTGTCTTATTGTGATTTAAATCTCCTCTGTCAACAAAAGAGACAAAAAGGGAAGTATCAATAAAGACCTGTTGGGAAAGTTGAGGCATATTATTCGAATTGTTTTAAGTGCACACCCCGTGCTTTCAGCCGGAAAATAGGATCATCCAGCGTAAAAACAAATTTCGGAGCCTTTGGTAATTTTTTTAAGCTGAAATTGGGAGCAGAGATGTTTTGAGTAAAAGCTTCAAAGGAAGATTGAGGGATACGGATATTCCCTCCGGCCTTGATGGCTTTTAATTTTCCCTGACGGATATAACGTCTGACCGAAAGAGGGTGCACTTTTAGTAAAATCGCAATTTGAGAAACCGAAAAAAAGCTCTCTTCTATCATATACAATCCTATACATCAGTATACAATCTTATACAGATTATTTGTCAAGAGTTGACTCGTGATTGAGATCGTTGTGGAATAAGAATATGACGGAAAATCTCACCTATGCATTGGTTAACCAATACGTAGGCAATCCATGCCTAAACTACTGCCAGAAACTGAAAAACTGATACCTGTATCCGAAGCTGCCCAAATATTGGGCGTTTCTATTGATACCATCAGGCGCTGGGACAAAAAAGGGGTTTTGCATTCCGAAAGGCCAAACGGCAAGGACAGATATTTCTCTTTAGAAGAACTTGAGAAGGTAAAATTTTCCGCTCCCTTAACCATTACCGAGGCTTCCAAGCGTTTGCAGATTTCCGCATCCACTCTGCGCAGGCTTGAGAAAAAAGGATTTATTAAGCCTCAAAGAAATAGCTCCGGAGATAGAGTCTACAAGCTGAAAGAGTTGGAAAGTTTTTTGGCAAGCGAGTATTTCCTTCGCCAAAAAGAGTTTCAGGATAAGGTGCTTGAGCCTTTGGAATCCGTCAGCCTTAAAAAGGACGAAGATAAAAAAGAGCCTAATGTCGGTATCAGAATCTTAGAGGCGGAAGTGTTTGATAACGCTCAAAGACTTTGGGGTTTACTTGCTTTCCGGAAAATCCTTTATCTTTCTGCCTTGTTTTTAGTTACCACTTTTTCTTTGATTGTGGCCATAATTACTGTAGCTTTTTTACTTTATCCCAAAGATACTGCGAAATTCTTCAGTTACAAGATGAACCGCCCGAATTTGACTTTAGGAATTTCAAACAGCCGGGTTTTAGGAGCCAGTACAACCTCCCAGGACATTGAATCCAATGTATTGGGCCAGGCTTTAAAGCCTTTCAGTAAGGTTTCTTTGGGCATTGTTAAAACTGTTAACCCGCAAGTGTACGAAAGCGTGATGTCTGAGAGGACTATTGAGGATGTAAATGATGTTTTGGTATTTGATAAAAAAGATGTTTTGTCTCCCCGTTATAAATTAAGGCTTACAGGTTCCCAGCTTGAGCTTTCTGATGCGCAGGTTGTTGAGAATTTAAACGCCAGTATGGTGGAAGGAAGAAAGCCGGGGGATGAGGAAGGGAATCTGGTGGTTTATAGTATAAATCAGGCTATTCCCGCCTTAAGGATTGAGGAGGGTAACCTTTTAAATGGGATAGTTTCTGCTGCCAAAATAGCCAGCGGGGCAGTAACATCTGTGAAATTGTCGGATGGAGCAGTTACTGCTTCCAAGATTGCTGATGCCTCCATTACCAGCAGCAAGCTGGCAAGCGGGGCACTTACTACTATTGCCGGTCTTACTGTAACAGATGGTAACTTTATAGTAGGAAATGGTTCAAACTGGGTCGCAGAATCAGGTTCAACTGCCAGGCTTTCTTTAGGCATAAGTGCTGTTGAAAATACAGCGCTTTCCACCTGGGCAGGCTCAACAAATATTACTACTTTAGGAACAATCACTACCGGAACATGGAATGGCTCTGTTATCGGAGTGGGTTACGGAGGAACCGGAACCAGCACAGGTTCAATTACGGGAACAGGAGCGCTGACTTTTACATCAGGAGGCACTAATCAGAATCTAAGTTTGGTTTCATCGGGCACCGGAAAGGTATTAGCCAAGCCGGGAAGCAATTCAACAACCGCCTTTCAGGTGCAGCAGGCTGACGGCACCAATGTTTTAAATGTTGATACTACCAATTCCCGGGTGGGGGTAGGCACAACAGCGCCAACATCAGCGCTGGATGTTTCGGGAACTCTTAAAGCTACCACTATCAGGTCTCAAACTTTTGGCGGCCCGGTTGATTCTGATGATGATTTTACAATTATTCTTTATCCGGATACCCAAAATATGGTTTCGGACAACCAGGCAATTTGGCAGGCGATGAATGACTGGGTTATTAATAATAAAACAGCTTTGAATATTCAGGCTGTTATGTCCACAGGAGATACCACAAATGGCAATACCACTACTGAGTATGAAGAAGCTGTAGAGGGTTGGGATAAAATAAAAAACTCCAGTCTTGTGTATGTACCGATGGTTGGAAACCATGACTATGGCAACATCCCAAATAGAGATGTAACCAACTGGAATACATATTTTGGTACAAACTATTTTTCAGGAAAAAGTTGGTTTGGTGGTGCTTACAATAACTCTACAGATAACTACTATGTAAAGTTTGATGTAGGTACCCATAAATATTTAGTGCTTGCTTTGGAGTTTATACCCAGAGATGATGTTCTAACTTGGGCTCAAGGAGTACTTGATGATAATACTGATCGGGAGGTAATACTCCTAACCCACAGCTTTCTAAATCAGGACGGGACAAGAACCGCGCATGATGATCCTGGCCATTACGGTGCAGATCCTTATGGGTTGGGTGATGATAATGATGGACCAAGACTGTGGGAGGAGTTTATTAAAGTCAACTCTAATATTTTTCTGATAGCTAGTGGTCATGAACTTTATGCACCTTTAACCAGGGTAATTCAAGATATTAACAGCACCGGAAGAATCGTAAATCAGGTATTTGCCAATTATCAGGTTGAGGCAAATGGAGGAGATGGGTATGTGGTGCTTTGGAAATTTAGGCCGTCTCTTGGAAAAATAGAAATGACCACTTATTCTACTAACTTAGATTCTTATGATTCAACCGGAGCATACACCATTCCTTACAACAGCCCCTATTTTGAACAAGGCTTAAGCGTAGCTAATACAATTTTAAGCGGTTCTGATATCAGGGCAGTAGGGGATATCACTACTTTTTCTAAATTAGGGCTTTATGGAGGGACAAATTATTTGGCTCAATTTGACCATGCCAATGACAGAAATAGAACCTATACATTATCAAACTATACCGGTTACATCCCATCGCTTCCTCAATCGACATCTTTGGCTATTTCTGGCAATAATATGAATTTTGCCTCTAATCTTCTCTTTTTAGATGTGGGCAGTTCAGAGGTGGGTATTGGTACTACTGATCCAACTGGAAAGCTTCATGTTAATGAATCCGGGGCAAAAACACTCAACAATTTTGGTTTATATATTACAAATACCGCCACTTCTTCTACTTCTTCCGTTGACAAGTATGGCCTTTTTGTAAGCTCAACAGGTACCTGGAATGGCACTTCTGCTAAAAATTACGCCCTTTATGTTGCAACTCCCTCCGGTGGTACTAACAACTACAGCAGGATTGAAGGGAATTTAGGTTTGGGAATGGATCCTGAAATGCGTTTGGATGTGAGTGGTTATGCCAGGTTTGCAGATGGAGTGCGCGGCGGCGATTTATATATGGGCCAATATTTTGGATTGGGATCATCCACCGTGATAGGGTCACTAAGTGATAATAACAGTGTAACGGTTAGGGGAGGAAGTGCAGGAGCAGGAGGGGTGCAGATTAATAAGGGTGGGGATATGTGGGGTGCTTTGGCAGTTTATGATGGAGGGGATAACAATAAAGTCTTTAATGTTGAAAATAGGCAGGGAGTCGTAACGCTAAAACCTTCTGCTTTTGATAAAGTTTATCACTATGACGGGACGTCAACTTATACAGATAATACCAGCGAGGCTAAAAGCTCAGCCGGCACTGCTTACACGGTTTTTGGGGCAGAAAATCCTTCCAATGATGAGTTTTATATCGGGGCTTCAGACCACCGTTTTAATGCAATTTATTTTGATATCAACCAGGCCGGAGTGGGGGTAGGCACTATGCAGGTAAAATATGCCTCCGGTAAAGACGGCAGTAATGTATGTAATGCCTGGACTGATGTTACCGGTTTATCTGATGGCACAAAAAGCGGTTCTGATTCTTTGGCACAGGATGGGCAGATCAGTTATACTGTTCCGAGTTCCAGTGTTTGGCTTACCTGTACTGTTAACGGCCAAAGCGGCAAGTGGGTTCAGCTTACTTCTGCTGTATCAGCCAACATCACTACCGCTCCGACTGCTTATGTAACTTCTCCGACTAACGCTGACCGATTCTTCGGTTACGCCCAGGCTGGAGATACCAGTAATCCTGCCCTTTATTACAATGTTTTAGGGAATGTTGGTATTGGCACAGCCGCTCCTAACAATAAATTGGAGGTCAGATCTGTCACCAGCCCTCAACTTAGACTGGCTTATGATACCTCAAATTACTTTACCCAGGCTGTTTCTTCTGCCGGAGCAGTAACCTTTGATGCCACAGGCTCCTCAGCCGGCTTTACCTTTTCCGATGCTGTCAGCGTTAACTCTTCTTTAAGCATTAACACCTCTTTAACTGTAACTGATGATGATTGGGTTGGTTTAAGTTCTTCTGCAGCCAGATTAGAATTTGACGACCAGACAACTGATGAAATTAATTTCTTAGATGCCAGTATAGGGATTGGGACAGGTACTCCAACAGGGTTATTAAACCTGCGTGGCTATAGCGGGGGAACAGTAGCAAGTGCTGTGGCTGATTATACTAAGACGCTTGTAATAGGCGGAACATATAACCAATCATATAATACCGGCAATGCCGTATTATTGCAGATTGCTGATTTTAGTAATGATGGCGGAGATGACATTTATCCAATTTATATAGAGGATGAAAATAACCAGGTTAACTTTTATCTAAGAAGTCAAAGTGCTTCCCAGGATGCACCAACCAGAACTATGTACTTTAACGGCAGTGTTGGTATTGGCACCACTGCCCCAAATAACAAGCTGGAAGTACTATCTACCACTACTCCCCAGTTAAGGTTAGCCTATGATGGTACTGCCTACTTTACCACCTCTGTGGCAGCTACAACAGGTGCTGTAACTTTTGATACCAATGGTTCCACCCCTTCTTTTACTTTCTCAGACTCTGTAACAGCTAATACCTTCTCGTCCTCAGGTGTAACAATCACAGGAGGCTCAATTACTGGTATTACTGATCTGGCGGTAGCAGATGGTGGTACAGGACTCTCAACCATAGCAGCAGGATCAATATTAGCTGCTAATTCTTTAGATACTCTGTCTGCTGTTACCTCTACCTCAGGCTTAAAAGTATTACAAAACAGTGATGGAACTGTATCCTGGGCTTCTACTACAGGAACAGGAAATGTGGTGTATGACACTTCTCCGTCTTTAACTACTCCATCAGTTGCTACTTCACTTACTGTAACTGATGATGATTGGATAGGTTTAGGATCAGGGGCAGGAAGGATTGAGTTTGATGACCAAACTACTGATGAGGTAAATATCTTAAATGCTAATGTTGGTATTGGGACAAGTACACCGGCATCTGCTTTGGATGTCAACGGGGTTATTGAAAACGGTTTAGTGGCTTATTTCCCAATGGATGAAGGGTCTGGTACTACTATTAATGACCGCAGCATCAATTCCCGGACAGGGACATTATATGATTCAACTGCAGGCAACGGTGATGGGAATACCCCTGCTTCATGGGTGACAGGTAAGAGTAATAAAGGTTTGGATTTTGACGGGACTGATGATTATGGGCAGGCAACCACCCTAACAGGCCTTCAGATGACTGCTGATATTAGTGTTGAAGCCTGGATTAAGGTGGACCAGTTAAGGCAGCAAGGATTTTTAGGCAGGTGGGGAGGGACATACTCTTATCTTTTTAGTATGCCTTCCACAGCAGGCACTGTCCAGCTTAGGATTTCCAATGACGGGTCAAATATTGTAGATATGACCAGCACTTCTGCTTTAACAGTAGGAGTTTGGTATCACATAGTGGCAGTTAAAAGCGGCACCAATGGCTACATATATATTAATGGGGTGCAGGATAAGTCTATCTCTAATTACCCTGCCGCAATCAATGCCGGAGTCAGCTATTTGGTAATTGGCCAATGGGGTAGTTTTGGACTCCCTATGGATGGCCAGATGGATGAGGTGAAAATTTACAACAGGGCACTTTCTGCAAGGGAAGCAGCTGACCATTACCGGCAGGGGACAACAGGTTTAGGCGGGATTATTAATAATAATACAGTAGTAACTGATGCTACCCTGGACTTATCTGATAAAGATGTAGCGCATGGTTTAACCACGCTTGTTACCACCACCTCTTATGCCCGTTTTGAAGCACTTTCTGGTACAACCGGAGGCTTACAGGTTACTGCTGTTTCAGATACAGACGCTCAGGCTTTAGCAATAAGAGGTGTAATGGGTTCAGCTGATCCCACAGATTCTACGGCTGCAGTTAAAATTATCGGCGCCAAGTCAAACGGCACAACCGGGATGGCGGATTTGGGCGCTGCGGAAACTGTTTTTCAGATTGCAAACAACGACGATGCAGCTGCAGTTACTGTCTTGGGTGATGGGAAAGTAGGTATTGGTACAACAGCTCCTGATACTACTTTGAAAGTAATTGGTTCTTTGTGTGTAAAATCTACCGATGCGGCTTGCGCAGGTTCTACTGCCGGGACAATTTATGCCACCAACCAGACAGTAGCAGGGGCTGATTTAGCAGAAAATTATGTTTCATCGCAAAATTTAGAGGCAGGAGATATAGTATCTTTGGCAGGGGATGGCAATGATACAGCTGTTATTAAATCAACGGGTGTTTATCAAAAGGAAATAATCGGAATTGTTTCTACTGAGCCGGGTATCACGTTAAGCTCAGAGGCTGTAAAAGACGCAGCCCACCCTAACCTTTATCCGATCGCTTTGTCAGGAAGGGTGCCGCTTAAAGTTTCCGCTGAAAACGGGCCTATCAAAGCAGGGGATCAAATTACTTCTTCTTTAACCCCGGGGGTTGGAATGAAAGCTACTAGTTCCGGTAAAGTAGTAGCACAGGCCTTAGGAGAATTTAATGGAGAGGGTATTGGGAAAATAATGGTTTTTGTTAATACGGGTTATAATGGATTTAGCATATTAAGCCCTCAGGAAAGTATAAATTCCACTAATTTGGCTGATATTTCCAATGTCTTGGGAGTAAGCACCAGTAATACTAAAGATGATACAGAGAACACAAAAAGTGTTCAAAATACAGGTGATGAGAACCTTGCCAAACTCTTGGAGGTAATCGAGGTTGGTGACGGTGGTAAATTTAAATTAGATTTTCAGGTTTTGGGTAAACTTTCAGCTGATGGGGGCCTGGTAGTTTCCGGTCCTGCCCAGTTTAAAGGGGAGTCTGTTTTTGAGGCTTTGGCCCAGTTTATTTCCAAAGTAATTTTTAAGGGAGATGTTCTCTTTTTGGGCAGGCCTACTTTTAATAGTGATATGGCAGGGTTAGCTAAGATTAAAAAGGGAGATAAAGAGGTGGAGGTGGTCTTTGATAAGCCTTATGAACAAACACCTGTAATAAATGCCAGTGCTTTGGTGGATGCAGGCGGGGAAGCTACAGCTTCAGCTTTCCTGAAGGAAGATGTTAAGTTTGTGGTGGCTAAACGTTCAGTTAATGGTTTTACCATCTTATTGTCTAAACCTGCCACAGATGACCTCAGCTTTTCCTGGACAGCCGTAGCTGTGAAAGATTTAAAAGAATCAATCAGCAAACAGGAGGCCACTCCTTCTGCTGTATCATCTCCAGCTTCACAATTGACTGTCTTAGAAGCTACCTCCTCTGCTTCAATTGAAACAGTCACCATTGCAGAAAGCGAACTTGGTTATGTTAGGGTCAGGGCAGATCACTCAACTTCTTCTGAGGAAATTGGGCAGGTAAAACCAGGGGATAAGTTTACAGTTTTGGAAGATAGCGGGGAATGGGTGAAGGTGGAATATGAGCCAGGCAAATTTGGCTGGGTAAGCAAAACGTATATTATTCCTTAAATTATAAAAAACGGTTTCAGAAAGGTACACAAATGTATACTTTATTGAAACCAACCAAAATCCCATTGGGCAATTATCAGGGATTTTAAGGCTGTATTGGAGCAGGAAATACAAAGGTTTTGAAATACATTTAATTTATGGTATGTTTTATATATAAATGGTGGTCAAAGTTAAAAAGTTTTTGCCTTTCATCCTGGTTCTGATTACACTTGCAGCTCTTTCTTCTGCAGGCTATTTTTATTATCAATACTCTCAAAACCAGCAGGAGCTTTTAAAGCTGAAAAATCCTAAATTAGCCTCAGATGAAGTGAGGGAGATTGCAGCTAAGGTAGGGAAACTGATGGAACTGCCTAAGGATGAGGAGCCGACCCTTGCTACAGTAACAGATTTGGAAAAATTAAAAGATCAGCCCTTTTTCCAAAACGCCCAAAACGGCGATAAGGTATTGATTTTTAACAGCGCCCAGAAGGCTATTTTGTACCGGATGCAATCAAATAAAATTATAAATGTGGCGCCCTTAAATACCGGCAGTCCTTCAGCTGAAATTAAACCAATAGGCATTGTGATCAGGAATGGTACCTCCTCAACAGGCTTAACTTCCAAGTTTGAACCGGAGATAAAAAAAGTTTTGCCTGATGCCCAAATATTGGATAAAGAAAATGCTGCAAACACAGGCTATACGCAGTCAATAATTATAGTTTTAAATGAAAGTGTTAAAAAAGAGGCAGAGGTTTTGGCTAAAGGATTGAATTTGAGTCTGCAGGGGTTGCCTGCAGGAGAAAAAGCGCCCAGTAGTGCAGATATTTTAATTATCCTCGGGAAAGATCGGACTTGATACTTATGTAATGGTTGTGGCACAATGGGTATTAGGCCACGGTTATTTCTTAGTGCATTACTTCCCGGCCTAAAGGAATTATTTTGTGCGTATAAAACTTGTTTTACGCCTGATTTTGGCGTTTCTATTCGCGACTCTCGCGGCCATATATTCACAGCTTATCCCGCCATTTTTGGGGGAATCATCGTTTCTGATAAGGGTTCTGCTGACTTTAGCGGCAGGCGGAGTAGGGTATGTGGTTTTTCCGCCTATTGCAAGGTCCATACGGATTATAGCTATGACCATGTTGAACTTTGTAGTTCACAGACTTTCTTCAGAAGTTTCAAACCAGATAATTAAGTTTCCCCGTCCCAACACTCCTTTTAGCCAGCCTATTCCGCAGGTTGGATCAGTTGCTATCACAAGGCCTTTGATTTTGGATACTTCGGCCATAATTGACGGCCGGATTTTGGATATTGCCAAAACAGGTTTTGTTTCAGGTTTGGTTTTAGTGCCCAAATTTATCTTAACTGAGCTTCAGCAGGTGGCAGATTCTGCAGATTCGCTAAAGCGGGCAAGAGGGAGAAAAGGTTTTGAGATTGTGGAGGAGCTAAAAAAGATCAAAAAGCTCAGGATTGAGATTTGGGATAAAGATCAAAACGGCAAACAGGTTGATGAAAAGCTGCTTAATTTGGCAAAGAGTCTGCATGGCCGGATCATCACCACTGATTACAATTTAAACAGAGTGGCGCAGGCTTGGGGCATAGAAGTATTAAATGTAAATGATTTGGCAAATGCGGTGAAAACTGTTTCTCTGCCGGGAGAAAGCATGGAGATTAAGGTGGTGCATTTGGGCAAAGATAAAACTCAGGGGGTAGGGTATCTTTCTGACGGCACTATGGTGGTTGTGGCTGATAGTGCTGAGAAAATAGGCCAGACAGTTAAAACAGAAGTCACCAAGAATATTCAGACCCCGGCCGGCCGGATGATATTTGCCAAACTTACCTAACTCTTACTTGATAATATTGCCCTATAGTGGTAAAATTGGCCCTCTATGTCAAAAGAAATTTCACGTCGTGAGCTAATTAATTTGTTTAATCTTTTCCAAAAACCTTCTAATCCGGAAAAAGGATCTTATATGATTATCAATGAGGTTCCACCTGCTCCTTCAAAGATACAACGGGCAGGAGCCTTTTTAACAGCTGCTGCCGGAATTTTAGAATCAGATGCTTTGGTTGATCGCAGAAGCGCATTACTTGCGCCTTTGGCAACCGTATTTTCCGCAAAACGCGAAAAACAAGCTCAAATTATACCGGTAGAATATGAACCTTCCCGGGGTCAGGAGTCTTTCTATTGGTTGCCTCAAGATAGAGTGGTAGCTGGTGACGAGGCTACTGGATTATACAAAGGCGGCCCTTGGGATAAGTACGATGCTTTGGATCGTTTTATAAACGGCTATATGGCCCGCAGTGCTTATTGGCGGCCAACAAGGGACTGGTTAATAGATGCAGCTATTTCAGCTTTTCTAAGGGATGAAGCTAAGGGAATTGATACAAATGCAACCGGATATTGTATGGATGGAGCAGCTGCCTCATTTTTTGCGCCTAAGATTAGCGGTTCTGTTGAATATGAGGGTATCAACTTTACAGAAGAAGACAGGAGAGTGATTGCCACCTTAAGATATGGGGGACTCAAAAGGGAACAGGTTAATTTTAAAGACCTTGATGAATTGGAAGCAAGAATAGAAAACGGCGAGGCAGTTGTAGTAAATTACTCTCCATACGAAAATCAGGACTGGTGGGGCTTGGCCACAAAAGTTGACAGGAACGGTATAGTGACAATCGCAAGAACGTTAAATTGGGGCGAAACGGGCTTAAAAATAATTTATCGAGATCATACATCATTATTAGGGTCCTATTCGCTTAATGAAGATCGGGCTGAGCCGGGTTTTGAAGGAAACTTCGTAGTAGTAGACCGCCGGGTCGGCGGATTAATTGTTGGCACACACCAGTTCATTGGTTAAAACACTTATCCACATAACAAATTATTCGGTTAATATCTAAAAGTATACCCTTAGATTAGCTTATTTCGACAATCTAAACAAGGATCTATGACCGCTTAATTTAACTCTAGGTCTACCTATTTATAGAATAAAAAAACCTATGGGTTACGAAATACTTGACAAATAGTTTTCTTTGTTGTAGTGTAGGAGTACTTATGTTTGCTGCGAAGTTTTTATCCGGTTTTAAAAAAGAGAAAAGATTAAGAGTTAAAAGAGTGGATGTAGTGGCGGAACAAGTTAAGAAAGTTCTGACTAATGCGGATCAACAGTTAATACTGATGGTCCGGAGTTAAAAAATAAGTAAAAAAAAGAGCATTACTACCGCAGACGGACTCGAATAGCAATGCCCTTTTATTAATTTCGAAAACAACTTCAAGAGCAGATAGAAGTTGCTTTCTAAAATAACAATAGAGCAAATTTGAGGGAGTTGTCAATACCCCAAATTAGCTTTGATTTTTGAGTATTGTATACAATATAACCTCAAAATAAGGAATTGATTTAACAATGGTTATTGTTTGTATTGGGGATTAGTCTAGGGCAGGGACTAGTCCCCAATAGAGACCGTAACTTTTAAGTCTTACTAAGTTCTTACCTGATACCCATCGCTATCGTACATCAATTTGCAATAATTCTTAGGTAAGATGCCTCTTGACAAATAAGCGATCCTATAGTATAGTACATCGGTAATTATGAATATTCTCAAAAACCTTAAATTCTGGAAAAAATTTTCCTATTTTCTTCTGATCGGAATTGCTTCTCTATTTATTTTGGCAGGCGGCCAGGAAATTGTTATAAACAGTGCTCAATTAGCGCGCGCTGAGAATCCAATACCAATCCCGCCACCGCCTCCTCCTCCGGCATGTACAGAAACCCCCAGAGATTTTCCCCAATGCGGAGGTACTGCTGGTTTGGAGGGCAGAGACCCTACTCATACTTTTATAGTCCGGGAATTTACCAACAGTTGTACTCAAGCCAAAAGATTTGAAGTAGTCGAGGATAAAGGTAATTTGGGGCAATGTCAGGTTGCGCCTCCTCCTCCGGCATCACCGCAGCCGCCGGTACAGCCGGTAAGACCTGTTTGTAATGATGCAGCCGTAGCTTTGATTATTTCGCCTGCTGCAGTGAATTCGGGAAACAGGATCAATTTTGCTATTTCCGGCGACGCATCAACTCATATAAATGATGATTTTAGCGGAGCAGTATTTAACTGCAGCGGCCCCTGGAACAGCCAGACCTGCACTGCGGATGGGCCGGGGACTTTTACATGGACCCATTCGTGGAGGCGTTGCGAAGGTGATATTAACAATTGTTCTGATGTTTGTGTAAAAAGACAGCAATTCAGGATTGCGGCAGTAGTTGTGCCAACACCTACTCCAAGACCTACTCCAATACCTACTCCAATACCTACTCCAACACCTCCGGCTCCACCGCAAGGCGGGGTTAACTGTTCGCCGGGGTTTGTGCCGGTGCTGCAAAACGGTCAGGTTATTTGTATGATAATCACCAATAACAACAACAACAGCAATACCAACAACAATGTAAACAACAATAATAACAATATTAATTTTGGAAATGTTGGCGTGGGAGCAGCGCAGCCGGCAGTAGTCCGGGCAGCTGTGGTCCAGCCTCAGGTTGTAACCCAATTACCTAAAACAGGTTTGCCTCTTTTAGCGTGGTCTGCTTTGGCTTTTGTTCCGGCAGGATTGGGAATGAAAAGATTTAAAAAGATTAAAAAAGACTTATTGGATGATCCTACCTATATTTGGGAAGACCGCAAATTCAAATCCGAATCTTAATTTAGGATTGTTCATTCCCTGTTTTTTGTTTTTTGACTTTCCAAGAATATTAGTTAAAGAGTTTAAGTTTAGTTTATAACCGCTTCGCCAAAACCCTGAGCTTGTCGAAGGGATGAAGGTTCGCTTCGCGAGGCGAGCGAAGTAAGGTTAGGGGTCTTCCGCGGCTTTTGCAATTTGCAAAGCAAATTGGGTGTATTAACCGCGGAAGTTTATAGATTTGGTATAATTTACCGCTATATGCCTGAAAAAATAGAAGTATTTAATGGGTGGTCAAAGCTTAGCCCGGTAACGAGCGGGAGATCTGTTACTGCTTTAGAGACAGTTGTATACTTTTCTGATTTTAATATTAGTAGTGGAGAGGGATTTAATAAGCTGCCTCAACTTTACGGCGATAAATATGAAAATGAGGTTCGTCCTCTTGTTGCAGGTCTTATAGAAACAGTTCCTGTGGAGAAAAAATTAGCTTCCGTTTTAGAAAAACCACCAACTTTATTCATTGATTTAGGTGATCATACAACCAGTGATGAATTGAGGACTCTTCAGCGTATGTATTACGAACTGGCGTTTAATAATATCAGGAGCCAATTTAAAAAGAATCCGGATATCAAAGATGAGGAATTATTAGCCTATCCTGTAAAATTGCCCAATGGAAATATGATTAGCCTTGGAACAGGACTGTTTCACTTGGGAACTTATGAGCGCTTTTTAGGAGGTAAAACCTTGGAACAAATTGAGCAGGAAATGGGTAATTTAAACTTAGCTGAGCGGGCCAGGTGGATTAATACCCGCTTTCATTATGGGCATTATGTTTCTAACCTGGATCGAGAGGTTAAAAGAACTTTGGTGAGTGGGGTGGAGGGGAACGCCAGAAGACTTTTAGGTATTTATCAAGAGGGTCTGATTGCACAGGGAGTTAATGTAAAAATTTTGGGAGGTAATTGGGATATGAGAATACCACCTGATTTTCAGGAAGGGATTGATGCTCCAGATCCATTGCCAGAAGGCTGGTTGCCGCCGCCTCTTCCTGAACATGAACGTCCCTTTGTGGCCAGATTGTTTTTCAACGAACACGGAATACAGATGCTTAACAGTGTTGCATTACTTTGGACTCAGTCTGGTCTGCATATTCTGGCTCCTTTTGACGGGTTGATGAATATGGACAAAATGGAAAAAGCTGATAAAGAAACCATAAGAAAGGCGGCGACGCTTGCCTACTTTAGAAAACAGCAGGTGGTGATAGCAGCTCATGGCATGCCTGATTTAGATAGACACAATCTTCAGCCTTTTGGCGAGCATCCTCAGACAGTTAAAGGAGCCCGGGAGTTGATTGCCCTGACCAAACCCCACTATTTTATTTATGGGCATGTTATTAAACCTATGCTAACAGAAGACGGTAAACCGGTTGATTCTGATATGGTTTACCGGATGAGGGTTGGTAAGGATGGAGTAGCGGTAGTACGCAGCCAGGATTTCCGGGAAGGCGATACTACAGTGGTTTATTTGCCTTATGGCGGTGTGGCAAAGCTGACATCTCATGAAAGTCCTGAAGGGATTGTTTCAAATGTTACCAGGATAGAAAACAGGCATGCATCTGAATCTAAGGAGCCTGAAAAATCTTAGTGTTGTGTGTTATCTCTTGACAGAGTAATAAAGATATGGGATACTTAATAGGTTAGCCTCAGTAAACGGAATTTCCAAACAAAGATACACTAATTTCATACGTTCATGTTTTATTCTAATTACCGACGAATCTAATAACTGAAAATAATTTATGCCAAGCACCCGTTCATTTAAACCAAAAAAGTCGTCAGTCGTCAGCAGTCAGTCGTCAGACAGTCTGAAAGCTGACAGCGCAGCGAGTCTGAAGACTGAAAGCTATTCTCCAGAAGAGTTGGTGGGAGAGCCATCTGCTCCTGTTATTCCGGGCGATCCGCCAGCTGGCGGAGAGCGTGGGAATTTTGATAATAAAAGCAATGACGATCGGGGAGGCTATGGTTATCGTCCAAAATACGGTTCGCCTCGCTACGCGGGCGGAGCGGGTAACGGCGGCGGCTACCAAAATGGCGGCTCGCCTCGGTCCGCGGGCGGAGCAGGAAGAGATTATCAGGATCGCGATGTTCCCACAGAAGAAGTTTCCGGGATTTTAGATATTATGCCGGAAGGGCATGGGTTTTTAAGACCTAAATATATACCGTCTGATGCAGATGTATACATTTCTGCCAGCCAAATCCGAAGATTTTGGCTTCGGCCGGGAGACTTTATTGAGGGCGCAGCAAGGCCTCCAAAAGAAACAGAAAGATATTTCGGGCTTTTGCAGGTAAACAAAATTAACGGAGTCGAGGCAGATAAATTAATTTCCTCCGACGGCAGGCCGGTCAAAAGACCCAAATTTGAAGATTTAACAGCAATCTATCCGAACAAACATTTAAAGTTAGAAACCGGCAAATCTCCGCTCTCGCAAAGAGTGATAGATTTAATTTCTCCTATTGGTTTTGGACAAAGAGGTTTGGTTGTATCTCCTCCAAAAGCAGGTAAAACTACTATCTTAAAAGACCTTGCCGCAGGCATTGCTAAAAATCATCCTGACGTTATCTTGATGGCAGTTTTAGTGGGGGAAAGACCGGAAGAGGTTACTGATATTTCAAGATCAATAAAAGGCGATGTGATAGCCAGTAATTTTGATGAACCGGCAGAATCTCAAACTACTGCGGCTGAGATTGCTTTGGAGCGGGCTAAAAGACTGGTTGAGAGCGGTAAGGATGTTGTTATTTTATTGGATTCTATAACCCGGCTTGGACGGGCCTACAATTTGTCTGTACCGCCCTCAGGACGCACATTATCGGGTGGTTTTGACCCGGTGGCTCTATATCCTCCAAAACACTTTTTTGGCGCTGCCAGAAACTGTGAGGAAGGTGGATCTTTAACTATTATCGGCACTGCTTTAGTAGATACAGGTTCCAGAATGGATGATTTGATTTATGAAGAATTCAAGGGCACCGGCAATATGGAGCTGCATTTGGACAGAAGGCTGGCAGAGAGAAGAATTTATCCTTCTATTAATATAGAAGCCTCCGGCACCAGACAAGAACAGCTGCTTTTTCCAGAAAGTATTTATAAACAGATGATAATTATGAGAAGAATGATCGGGATATTAAATGAGAATGAAAAAACCGAAATTTTCCTTGAAAGATTAATAAAGACAGCCTCAAACGAAGAGTTTTTGGGCACGCTTAAGGATGTAAAGTGACACACAGTGTCATCCTGAGGCGATTAGCTGAAGGATCTCTGAATTTATTTCAGAAGCATCTAGAACAAGTCTAGAGATTCTTCCCCTTCGACTCGCTTTGCTCGCTCAGGATCAGAATGACAAGGGTTGACTTGACCTGTTACAATAATTTCCGTGAATTCTCTCCGGGATGATTTTCAAGCCTTATTTCATGCCTTAATTTGGTATTCCAAACGTAAAGTAAAATATTTTGCCTGGGAATTTGAAGGTTTTAAAGATTTTATTAAAGATATTTTAATGACCGGCCGCGGCATCCACCAAAAAAGATTTTGGCATGGTTCTATGTTGGGTTTGGTGTCTGTGGGGATTTTGACTTCCGGTGTATTCGGGGGACAAAGTTTAATTTCTTCCACCTACCCGGGAATAGGCGGACCTGACCCGCGTTTTGCCTCTGCATTTGAACCTTTTCCAAACGGTCCTGTAATCAGCGGTTCTTTGGATCCTCATACCAGTGTTTCTGAAAAACCCCGGTCTGAAATTATCGAATACAAAGTAGAGAAGGGGGATACTTTATCTACTATTGCGCAAAAGTTTGGGATTACAAGCGACACCATCAGGTGGGCAAATGATTTAAAAGGAGACGCTATCAAACCAGGTCAGGTTTTAAAGATTTTGCCTGAAAGCGGAGTAGCTTATACGGTAAAATCCGGCGATACATTGGAATCTGTAGCGAAAAAGTTTTCTGCTGAGCAGCAGCCGATTTTGGATTATCCTTTTAATGATATTCCTGATGATCTTAGTCTTAGGGCAGGGCAAGTTTTGATTGTCCCCGGAGGAGTGCCGCCTGAGACTAAGGCTCCAAAGCCCAAGCCTCAACCTCAATATCTTGCTCGGGGGCCTTCATCCCCGGCTTTTACAGCTCCGGGAGGAGGTAACTTTATCTGGCCTACCAGAGGTGTTTTAAGCCAGTATTTCTCATGGTATCATCCGGCTATTGATGTTGCTGACCGGTCTGCGCCGGGCATTGCTGCATCTGATGGGGGGACGGTGATTGTGGCCGGCTGGCCTGATAGCTCGGGGTATGGAAATAGGGTGGTAATAGATCACGGCAACGGCTATACTTCTTTGTATGCGCATATGTCTAATATTTATGTATCAGTCGGAGCAATTATCTCAAGAGGGCAATTAATAGGTCAAATGGGATCAACAGGAAGATCTACAGGCACGCATTTGCATTTGGAGTTAAGGTATAAAGGCATTGCTTTGAATCCGCTCGCTATTTTGAAATAAATTCAAATAACTATTATAATCGTTATAATAATTATAACTAAATTATTTCCGGGCCCGTAGTTTACCGGTAAAACTCCTGGCTGGCAGTCAGGTATAAGCGGTTCGATTCCGCTCGGGTCCACAAGGGTAAGGGATTTGTATTAGGGAGTAAGCATTATGGAAAATTGCAGGTTTAACTCTTAATACATAATACTTGATACTTGTCCCTATTTTCAGGGGCCTGTGGTTCAACGGCAGAACATAGCATTCGCATTGCTGGGATCCGGGTTCCCCGCCTGCCATAGCGCGCGGGCTCATAGGTAAATGGCATACCGGTACATTCGCATTGTACAATTCCGAGTTCGATTCTCGGTGAGTCCACCAAGGCGCGGCGGGCAGGAATTCCCGGCAGGTCCACTTTCTCAACCTTAATACTTAATACTATTGCTGGGGTTTCTTAACAGCTTCAGGAGTGGCAATATTAGTCGGTTTGGGCAGGTTTATTACTTTAGGCAACTGGTCTTTTTGCAAGGCTCCGGTTGTTTTGGCGGCAGGAGGTTCGGAAGGAGTTTTTTTAGATTCAAGTTCGCTGGTTAGGTTGGAAAGATAATCGCTGATAGTTTTGTAATCTGAGGAGGATTTATCTACCAATGTTAAGGTTTTTTCTGCTAAAGTTTTTGCGCCTTCTAAATCCCCTTTATCTTTTAAGGCTACGGAGAGATTATAGTAGCCGTTTGCAAAATCAGGTTTTAAATTAATTGCATCGGTAAAGAACCGGATGGCCATGTCATAGTTTTTGCTGGCATAGTAGACTCCGCCAACATTAAGCCTAAGTTGGGGATTTAAGGGGTCAACCATAATGGCTCTGCCGTAAGAATCCAAAGCAAAAGCTAAGCCGTTTGTGGCAACGCCTGATATTTGTCTGTAAAGAAGGGCCAAAACCTCCCAATTGATAGCAGATTTGGGAGACAGTGCAACAGCAATCTTGCCTTCATTGATTGACTGTTGAAGCAAAACCTGAATATTTTGTTTGTCGGCATCTGTTAAGCTGCCGGCAGGAGAAGCTTCGGTTGGCGCTTTGGCAACGGCAATGGCATTGGCTAAGGCAAAATTAGTTTGCGCTAAACCTGCCCTGTAAACATCATTTTTGGGGTTGAGTTTTTCTGCAACCACTAACTCATTATAGGCAATTATCCCTTGATTTTGAGAAAGTGCATTTAAAGCGAGTCTGTGATGATAATCCGCAAGAACTAATTTTGCACCGAAGAAAAAGGCAAAAAGTACAGAAGCAATAGAAAGAACCAAAAGCACTCCCGGCAGAGCATTGACCTTTATGGTTTCTTCCGGAAGGTTTGATGATGGGGTGACGGCTGCGATGCGGAGAAAAGTGTCCTTAAAATTTCCTTCGCCTGATCTTTTTTGCAAGCCCAAACTTACCATGAAAGAAGCAATAATCAAAAGGCCGATCACCCATACTGCTAAAGTAGCAGCATGCAGAGCCAGTATTATGAAGAAAGCGATACCGGAAACAGCCAGAGCTACTTTATGATTGTCATTCTGAGGAGTCCTCGACGAAGAATCTCCAGATTCAATCTTGAGATCCTTCGCTGCGCTCAGGATGACAGAAGAGGCTGAAGAAATAAACAGCGCAGTCATTGACAAAAGTGCCAAAAGTCCAATGCCTCCCAGTGTTGCCAAAACCTGCAGGTATTCATTAAAAGATGAATCAAACCTTATATTCCAAAGCTTGGTGGAATTTAGTTCTACAGGTTTGTAAGCTGTAAAATCAAAAAGGTAAGTGGAAGGACCGGTTCCCCAAAAAGGCACATCGCGGAAAGCAGACACTGATATTTTCCAGGAAGGTAAAAATCCCAGTTGAATTTCTTTTGGGAAACTCTGAGCCTTCTCATAAATTGGATTTTTAGCTTTGCCAACCGGCGGAATAAAAGAAAGTATTGTTATGGTGGTAATAATAACCAGGGGGACAACCAGTCCCATCAGGGTGAAAGGCTTAAGACTTTTAATGCCGTGTTTTAACGGATTAATTACAGAAAGAGTAACGATGACTCCAAAAAGAGCAGCTATCCATGTTGCCCATGATCCCTGCAAGGCAATTGCGGCGCCTGATATAAGCAGGAATGCTGAATTAAGGATAATAGACACCGGTTTTGAGGAAGATAAAAGCTGCATGATGATAAATGGTACTAAAAGGGCAAGGATTGCTGTAGTAGAAAAGGCTGAGCCTGTCGGATTAAAACTTATGAATTTCATCCAGGACTCAGGCAGCATATTAAATCCCGCATACCCGAGCAGGCTTAGCACAGCTAAGACTTGAGCAGCTATTATTGCTATAGTAAATATCCCTTTGATGCCTTTTGCAGGTTTTAAATTATTAACCAGCATAAAGTAAAACACGACGTAAATAATTAAACTAACAAGGGAGCCGTGTATTTTAAGCTGATTACCCAAAGCGGAAACGTACGGAGATGGAGATAAGACAGTAGATACAATCGCTACTGCCAAAAGTAAAAGTAAAGGAATATCCAGGGGAGTCCGTAAAAATACAACTTTGCCGGAAAAAGCAAATTTTAATACCCATACCACAAGCAGTAAGGCTGTGAAAATAGAAACCACTAAAAATTTCGGAGTGTCAAAAAATTCGGTAAAAATAGTGGTGTAGAGGAAGAAAGTGGAGAGGATAACCAAAATCATTCCTGCCTTAAGTCCTATTTCGCCGTAACTGTTTATTAATCTTTTTATGCCCGATAAATTATCCATAAAAATAGCCTTCTTTTACCATAAGAAATACGCACCTGAAAAGCAACTGACATTAACTATATCAATATACATATTTATCAATCATTGCCTTTTAAAATAATGTAGCTATCTATTTTGCAAGCTACTGGACCTCCACTATCCACCAGTTAAAGTCTAAGTTGTGATCCAAAGCATTATCAAGTTTAACTGTAAAGCTCTCCCCGGGCAGGGTTTGGGAGATATAAAGGGCTTGCCCCGAGGTACTAGCCCTTGGGGTTAAGAAGATTTTTGAGGTTGGGGAAGTTTGGGTGGTTGGGATAGTCAGCGTGGTTTGACCTGCTAAAAGCTTGCCTGAACCAATAGATGCATCCACCGCTGATCCACCTTCGAGGAGTGACTGCGTCCCACCATCGGAGGTGTTAGCAGAAGAGGTTGCAACAGGCTGGTTGGAAATGGTCAGTCTGTTGGTAACAATAGAGGCTGCTGCCACTTCACCCAGAGTCTTAATGTTTCCATCTTTATCAATGGTTAACTTACCGTTAAAGAAGTCAACCTTTTCCGCCAAAGGTCCATTTTGCAGGAATAGGGTGCCTAAGGCACTTAAGGAACTTCCAGAAACAGACATGGTCCCGTCAACGCTTAAGTCTCCTGCAATGGTAGTATTACCCAGGAAAGTTTGGCCTAAAGCTTTGAAAGTTTCAGAAATAGTGGCCTCATAAGCTGTAAGTTTACCGGAGATATTTGCATCAGAGGTTATGTTGATATTGGCTAGTTGAGCAGAACCTGTGGCTAAAAGAACCTCAGGTGCAGTAAGGTCCAAACTCACCTCGGGGGAGTCGGAACCCACCCCCGAGGAGGTTTGGCTAGCAAGCTGAGCTGAGATGGAAGCAAGTTGAGCAGCCAGTGAGACTGTTTGATCTTGGTTTTGGGCAAGAGCTGCAGATTGGGTGGCAATGGAATCCTGTATGCTTGCCAAAGCAGCCCGCTGTGACTCGCTAATTTCAGCGAGGCGAGCAGAATGGGAAGCCTCAAAATCAACCAGATTCTTTAAGGCTAAAGCTGCATCAGAGTTGTTTGTAGAGGTGAGCTGCACGGGACCATCAATGACCAATTTTTGAGTCTTAACAGCTGGTATCAGTAGATTGCCTTCATCATCAAGGCTCAAATTAGCTAAGAAATTGCCCGGATCAGCAAAAGTCACATTTATATAAACACTGATTTTACCTTGACACCCACCATCCGAGGAGCCCGTTCCGGTCACCTCGGAGGTGAGCCCTGGCTCCTCCGAGGTGGAACAAGCAAAATCGCCCAAAGCTTTTCCTATCACTTGTCCCGGTCTGGTAGCTTTCATGGCTACACCCGGAGCAGAGGAAGAGGTTAAATAATCACCCCGTTCAATTGGCCCGTTTTCCGTTGATACCTTCAAAGGCACTCTTCCTGCCAGGGCCACGTAAGGCTTTAAGGGGTCAAAATTTTGCCCCAGGTTTTTACCAAAGTTAATGTTTTTCTCTCCGATAGCAATTGCCGGATCAGAAGAGACTATGCCGATTAAAGAATTTTGGTAAGGCATAGAGGATTTTTGTACTTTTCCGTCAGGTCCGACAACCAGGATATCGCCTTTATCAACTTCCTCGGCAGACTGGTAATACTCGGCAATATCAAAAGCAGAAACATTACCTGTGCCAACACTGTTTTCAACATAAATTGCCCCGGAAGTGGGTGAAGCAGGACAATTAGAGGTGGAATCATCAACGCAAAGCGCCCCACCCACAATTTGCAGCTTATATCCTGCAGTTACAGAATTGGTGCCCATGCCGACATTGCCTTTATTGTCAACATAAATAGCCGGGTTTGTGGTATCTCCTGCCTGGGCATAGACAAAAAACCTGTCCCCGTCTGTGGGGGAAACAGAATTAACTGTAGGGGCAGTGGTAACATTAGCTGCATCAGCTGCTACCAATTTCAACCATTTTCCGCTTTGTTCGTTAACAGTACCTGTAACCCAGTTAGCAGAACTTGGGGTGGCAAACCAGATATAGCCTGACTGGGCCAAAGAATCAGCTCCCACTTTTGTTCCGTCATTACCCAAAGTGATTTCCGTCCAGGCATTGACCACACTGGAACCATCTACGCCGGAAGCATAATAGACTCTCATAGTGCCTACCCCAACACCTGCCGTAGCTATATTAAAATAAATATTATTGTTGCGGTGGTCCTGCATCAGATATAAAGCATCATCGGAGGGGTTTTCTACGCTAAACACAGTAAAGGCTGTTCCTGCCGAGCTTTTGGCTTCTGAGGTAACCTCGGTATATGTTGATACTCCATCGTGGGTATAGGCTTTATCAAAAGCAGCAGGCTTAAAGTATGTTTCCCCGGTGCGGTTGTAGATATTTTGGACAACGTTGTTATCCCCCGAGTCGTATACTGAGAAATTACCATCTCCTCCGCCCTTGTTGATGTAAGTACCTCCCACAGTACCGGTACCGCCCCTAATATATACGCTGTTGTTTTCTGTTAAAGACCCCATCACATTGCTTTTCCCTCCTGCAAGACCGAAATAATCTCCAACGTATAAATCACCTGTCCTGAAACCTCCTGAAGCCCTGATAGCACCTGTTACATCCAAAGTAACCTCAGGATCCATACCAAGGCCTAAATTGCCGTCAATCCTGCTGAAGTTAGAAGTTCCGCCGGATGGAGCTGCCACATAAAGGGCATAATTTTTGGCGGAAGTTCCGTTCCAGGTGCCTGTTGAGGAAATATACATACCATATTTATTAATGGAATTAGTGGAGGAGGTAGAGGTATTGGCAGCATATATTCCATAATCAGCCGCAGTTTTGGCTCCTGACTGGGCAATATTTAAACCCCTGGATGAAGCAGCGGAAGAGCCGATGTCTAGGGTATAGGCAGGGGCAGTAGTCCCAATACCTACATTTCCATTAGCAAATATAGCTGCATAATTATTATCTCCACCTGTTGCAGAAGCGTATAATCCATAAACATTGGAAGTGTCCCCGGTGTTGCCGGTTGCAGAGAAGTATCCTCCATAAATATTGTGGGTGCCTGTTGAGGCATCAGTTATTCCATCATTGGTAACCTGGGCTCTGATGCCATACAAAGCTTTATTACCAGAAGCAGCTGCAGCATTCTGGTCAACTAATATATCAGCTCCATACAAAGTTGTGGCTGTAGTAGAGGTATCTGTTATGGTTTGATATAGTCCATAACCTGTTTTCCCGGCATTGCCTGTCAGGGCCAAAGATCCATAATATCCATAATCAGTGTTAGTGGCAGTTGTTGCATCTGTTGCAGTATTGTATATACCGTATCCTGTTACTCCTGCACCGCTAAAATCAGGGTTAAGGTTAAGGAGTGATGCAGCAGAACCAATGTCAGAGGTCAGTTTTACAAAATGGTCAGTAACCCCGGTGGAGGATGGGCCTGTTAAGGTTAAGGCTGTACCGGTTGTGAGGGATGAAGCTGTTAAAGTGATAGCATCAGTGGTGGTTCCGGTAAAGGTTTGGGTAAAGGTTCCTGTACCGGAAGAAAGAGTTAGGTTTTGGTTAGCTGCTACAGTTAAACCGGCATTGGCTGTAATTAACCCGTCAGCTGTGAAAGCATCATCAGTTTTTAAGGTATCAGAAGCAGAACGGTACAAGTTGACAGCATTGGCATCAGTGCCAAACTGGATACCTGAGGCAACTGTTGAGGATGTCCAGGTGCCATCACAGTCAAAACATATACCTATGTTGTTGGTAGCCCCACCTGTCATGGGTTCAAGGTAGATTCCTGAAAGAGTGGTTAATACTCCTGCACCTGATGTAATATCCTTGATGGTTAAAGCAGAAGAATTGGTTAAGGTAGCATTGGTGGAATCAATGGGGGCAGTAACAGAAAGAGCTGTGGCCCGGTCAATAGTTGTAGCATTGGTGGCAGCAATGGTAGCACCAGTTAATACTGCTGTATCCATCACAGAAGTTACCTGTGTTGGACCAGTTAAGGTAATTGTCCCGGGAGTTAAGGTCAGGAAAGTCTTTTCAGCAGTAGCCCCATCAGCCAAAGTGGCAGCAGAACCTGTTAGGGTTAAAGCACCTGCTGTAGAGAGGGAAAAATCAGTGTAATTTACAGCTGAACCATCAGAGTCATTGTAGGTTAACCTTAAAATATCACTTGTGTCATTGTTGATCTCCAAGGCTGCATCAGGGGTAGTAGTCCCAAGTCCGACATTCCCGCTGTCCTGTTTAATCCTCATCCTTTCATTGCTGAAAGAACCGCCTTTAAAGATAATATCCCGGGCAGTACCGTCTGTTGAAGACATGATAACCAGCCCGCTGTTTTCAGTGATATAGGTTTTTAGATCGGTAGTAAAGTAGATTGATTTAGCAGAGTTCATGGTCAAGTTATCTGCCAGGGTTAAGCCTCCTGAAGTATCAAAATCAGTGCCTGTATTACCAATATTGGTAATAATGTTGGCGTTTAAATTTATACCTGCATCCCAGCCTGAGGCAATATTAATGGCAGTTTCAGTACCAGTGCTACCGGTGATAGTTCCAATATTAATACCATTTAATGTCCCGGCCCCCACACCAGAGGCAGCGATGTTTATTCCGTTTTGGGTGCCTGCAGTGGTTATGGAACCTGTGGTTAAAAGTATACCTGAAGAGGTGATTGATCCTTCCGGATTCTGGGTGATATTAGGCATAGTGATATTTGCACCCCTCCAGGCAATTGAACCGGCAGTGCCGCTTGTTAACGCTCCTGCAGTAGAAAGGTTAAAAGCGGTGTAGGTGGTGGTATTGGAAGTAGTGGAAGTTGTTGGCAGCTTCACCTCATAGCCTGTGACATTTTGTCCGGCAGAGGGGGCGGTTAAGTTGGTATTTAAATCCAAAAGCATGCCCGTTATGGCTGCTGCCCCCTGGGTGGTGGCAGAGGCAAAATCAGCATTAATCAAAGTACCGGAAGTCCATTCGGTTTCCAGAGCAAAATCCAAAAAAGTACCGGTGGTGGTAGGGGCAGCTGTGATGGAACCTGTTGATGTAACAACAAAAGTATTATCCCCCACAATCAAACTGCCGCTGGAGTTTATCCTTAACCTCTCACTGTTGTTAGTCTGGTCAAAAATAGAGAAGTAATGGGTTGCTCCGTCATCATAAGTATCCAGCTTCCAGCCCCTGGCATCTGTATCGCTTGGCGTCATCCTGATTGAGGCAGTGTTGACATCAGCAGACCTTGGCCCAACCACAATAGTATCCCAGGCGCTTCCTGCGTCAAAGGTTCCAAGACCAACCCTGAGTTGGCCTATTACATCCAAGGTGCTGCCCGGTGCAGTTGTCCCAATCCCCACATTCCCGCTGGCAAATATAGCAGCATAATTAGTATCTGCCCCCGTTAAGGATTCGACATATAATCCTGTTTTTGTGGAGGTACCATTGGTGGAAGAAGTACCATTGGCAATATACAGTCCATATTGGTTAATGGTGCCAAAATCAGCTGCATGGGAAGCAGTAGTGGTTAAGTATTGTCCATAAACATTGGTAGTACCGGCAGTGGTAGGTGCTCCGCCTGTGCCTGAGGCAGAGATGTAGCTGCCATAAATTGTTTTAGTGATGGCAGAATCAATTGCCCCGGTGTTGGCAACTGCAGAATATATTCCATAGTTGGTATTGGCCAAAGCTATGGCATCAGTCATAGTGCTATAGATTCCATAAGCTGAGTTGGCATTGGTGCCATTGGAATTTACAGTAGAAAGATATAGATTGATGCCATTAGCAGCAGCTGCTGTGGAATCAATGGTGGCTGTGGAGGAGATTAAGCCGTTGGCAGTACCAATATTCCCAATATCAGATGCAAGCTTCAAGATAGAATCTGTCACCCCTGCTGTGCCTGCAGATGGACCGGTAATAGTTAGAGCTGTGCCTGTAGACAAAGATGAGGCAGTAATAGTCATGGCATCAGTAGTGGTACCGGTGAAGGTTTGGGTGTAAATACCTCCTCCTGAGGTAAAGGTTAAGTTTTGATCAGCTGCCAGGGTTAGGCCGGCAGAAGCGGTGATCAATCCTCCTGCTGTCAAAGCATCATCAGTTTTTAAGGTATCAGAAGCAGAACGGTACAAGTTGACAGCATTGGCATCAGTGCCAAACTGGATGCCAGAGGCCACAGTTGATGAGGTCCATGTCCCGTCACAGTCAAAACAGATACCTATGTTGTTGGTAGCACCACCTGTCATGGGTTCAAGGTAGATACCTGAAAGAGTGGTTAACACTCCCGCACCTGAGGTAATATCTTTGATAGTTAAAGCAGAGGAATTGGTTAAAGTCGCATTGGTGGAATCAATGGGGGCAGTTACAGAAAGCCCTGTGGCTCTATCAATCGTGGCAGCATTGGTGGCGGCAATGGTTGCTCCTGTGATAATGGAGGTATCCATGACAGAAGTAACCTGGGTTGGTCCGGTTAAAGTAATAGTCCCAGGCGTTAAGGTCAGGAAAGTCTTTTCAGCAGTAGCCCCATCAGCCAAAGTGGCAGCAGAACCTGTTAGGGTTAAAGCACCTGCTGTAGAGAGGGAAAAATCAGTGTAATTTACAGCTGAACCATCAGAGTCATTGTAGGTTAACCTTAAGTTAACCCCTGTGGCAGAGTTAATGTCCAAAGCCTTAGCAGGAGTGGTAGTGGCAATACCTAAATCACCACCGCTTGTCAGCCTCATTTTTTCCGACCAGTTGCTTTCCGCAATATTATCTGTGCTGGTGCCAAACCTTAAAGCAGAAGTACTTTTGGAGTAGATGGCATTCCCGTAGGTACCGGAAGAAAAGTAACCCAGCCAGTTGCCTCCGCCTTCTGCTGTTTCAAAAATGCCATAAGAATAATTGCTGTCATACACATGCAGCCTTTTAGCAGGGGCAGTAGTACCGATACCCACATAAGCATTTAGGATATTCACCTCATCATTGGCCTGGTCGTCAAATTCAATTAACCCGGCTGATGAGCCTAAACCAATTTTTAAGTTATCTGCCAGAGTAATTCCCATATCCCAGCCTGAACCAATATTTATAGCTGTTTCTGTGGCATTCCCGCCGGTTATGGAGGAAATATTTACTCCGTTTAATGTGCCTGCTCCTACGCCGCTGGCAGAAATATTTACGGCATTGGCAGTACCTCCGGTAGTGATGGAGGAAGGGGTGGTCACCAAGACTCCGTTGGCGGTTAAAGTGCCGGCTGTTTGGGTTAAAGCCGGGATAGTGATGTCTGCTCCGGTAAAGGTGGTGGTACCGCCAACTCCGTTTTGGTTTAGACCGCCGCCTGCCGAGATAACCAATCCTTTTAAGGCATTGGTGCCGGAAGTATTTGTATTGGTTACGGCAGGAAGGGTTAAAGATTGCCCGGTAACAGAAATGGTATTGGTGGAGGAGGAATTGGCCGTGACATTGGTGGAAAGATTAATGGCCTGGCCGGTTAAGGTCTGGTTATCGTTTAAGGTGGCAGCTGCTCCGTAAGCAATGTTAAAAATAGTGCCCTGTAAATTCTTTGAATTAAGGTACGCTAAATTAGAAGTTGCGACATTGGTACCGACTAAGGTTAGGGCAGTGGTATCAATGGTGGGGGTTAAGGTCAGGGTGGTGTTTGAAATAGCGCCTGTTGAGACATTACCCTGGTAATCAATATAAAAATATTTTGTGTTCCCGTCTGCGGAAGTGACTGAAAAAACATCCGGGGTATTACCGTCCAAAGCAGTGGAAGTTTGTCTGATGCTTAAACCTGTGGTGTTGTTACCTGTGGGGGCAAGCGTTTGGGTGGAGGTAGGATTATTAACCAAACAGTTGGTACAGGATGAGCCGCTCATCACTCCCCAGGTAGGGAGGCCGCTGGAAACAACAAGCACCTTGCCGTCATTTGCTACTCCGCCGGCCAGCTTGGATAAGACAGTGGTGTCAGAAGCATAAATCAAATCACCGGCAGTGTAGGAAGTGATATTTGTTCCGCCTGCTGCCACCTGGGTTACGCCTGAGCCGTTTAAGACCGTGGTGCTGCCGACTTTAAGGATGTTATCCCAGCCTGTACCGATAGTCAAAGCTGTTTCCGTCCCGTCGCCGCCGGTAATTGCGCCGATGTTGACTGCGTTTAAAGTGCCCACGCCCACGCCGGTGGCAGTAATATTTACGGCATTGGCAGTACCTCCGGTAGTGATGGAGGAGGGAGTGGTCACCAAGACTCCGTTGGCGGTTAAAGTGCCGGCTGACTGGGTCAGGGCCGGCATGGATAAATCTGCGGCAGTGTAAGTTAGCGCTCCGGCGCCGGTTTGATTAATGCCGGAACCAGATCCGAAACCAACAGTGATACCTTTAAGCGCTACTGTGCCTTCAGCGTTGTCTGCAGTAATGGTTGGAAGGGTGGCAGAAAGGGCGGTTATAGAATAAGCAGTGTTGGTAATCTTCCCGCTGTTTAAATCAATGGCTTCTCCCACCAAATTACCAGCCAAAGTAACTGCTGAGCCGTAGTCAATATTGAAAATTGTGCCTGAGGTATTTTTGGCATTAAAATAGGCCAGGTTGGAAGAGGCAACATTGGTGCCGGTTAAAGTCAGGGCTGCTGTATCTACGCCCGGTGTGATAGAAACACTGCCGTCTGCAAAAGCCCAGGTATCAGAAGTGTTGTAGGTGATTGTGCCGGTGTCTCCGTCTGAGGCATACATGGATAAAATAGCATTGGAGTTTGAGCCTTCACCAATCCGGACAGTGTTGGTACTTTCATCAACAGAAAAAGGCGAGGCTAAAGTAGTGCCTCCTACGGCAAAATCATTGGTGGCGGAGGTGGGATAAATTACTCCGGAGGACAGGGTCCACATTGAGCTGGCGCTGCCTGAAGTAATAGCCGCATCCAAATCATTCAACGCCCCCTGGACATTAGTTGAGGAGGAATTATCAAACTCATCATATACTCCAACAAGGTATGCGCCCGAGGTGGTGGCAGAAGCTGTGTCGTTTAAGCCGGTTGTGCCGATGTACAAATCTGAGCCTGAAGCTATCCTTATATCACCGCTAACATCAAGTTTGTACCCTGGGTCTATTGTGCCGATACCGGTATTTCCGGATGAATCAACAGTAATGCCGGAAGTGGCAGAGCCTGCTGTGACTAAACCGATTTTATCTGCGCTGATCCAATATAATCCGGTATTAGTATCATTGGTGAATGTTAGAGAGGGGGCAGTAGCAGTCCCGGCAGCCAGTTTCAGTACACCGGAAATAGCAGGGGAACTTATTAGGGAAAGAGTAGCGGATTCTCCCAGATTCACGTCCCCTCCTCCAGTTAAGTTGGTGCCAGCAGTTAAGGTAATTTTCCCATTGCTTAAAGCAGAGTTGGGGATACTGGAGAAAGTGTTGGACGAGCCTGAGATAGTCTTGTTTGTTATAGTTTGAGTGGTATCCAATCCAATCAAGGTAGCGGTGGCATCAGGTAAAGTAATAACCCGGGCAGCAGTGGGAGTCCAGGTCAAAGTGCCGGTGGGTCCGCCGGATTGAAAAATCAGCTGATTTGCGGCAGCTGAAAGGTTTAAAGTCTTAAAACCCGGATCAGAAGCACTTGAAACATCCTGATCCAGTTTGGCGGTCTTTGTTACAGTTAATACGGTATTTCCTGCAGTTAAGGCTATAGTTCCTGCAGAAGGAGTTGCTTCTAAAGATAATCCATTGATACTGTCACGCACAAAAAGAGAACCGTTAATTTGGGTATCGCTGTTTACTTCTAAAAACCGAGAACTGGCCGTTACGGCCAGGACATTAGAGGGTACAGGGTTTAGGGTGTAGGGTATAGGGGGGGGAGATTCCTCAGGCGGGAGAAAACCTAAATCTTTGGCCTTTCCCGCATCAATTATCACCACAGCGCTTTCTGCCAGTTTGCGGAAGGGCAGGAATAATCCTGAAGCTATGTTGTTTTGGAAAAATTGCTGAGCGGTTTTTGGTTCGGTTAGGTATAAGGCTGTGATCCAGCCGGTTAAAAGCAGGGTTATGATGGACAGGATTGCAGAGCCAATCAAGAGCTTGGTTATAAAGGATTTTTTTACTTTATCGTTGTGACTTTCTTCATTGTCATTCTGAGTCCGCCAGTTGGCGGACGAAGAATCTCTCAACTCGTTTGAGTCCCGCATACGCGGGAGATCCTTCGCTCCGCTCAGGTCTTCGACTCTGAGGGAATGAGCCCTCAGGCTCAGACTCGAAGAGATGACAGAGGAGAGTTCTGTTTTTTTTAGCAGTTCCTCTGTGCTGATTGAGCTAGTTTGATATGTTTCGACTGAAGCAGGATTAATTTTTTCTAAAGAGGAGAGAGGATAGAGTCTGGTTCCTCCGGGAGTTCTTATAGCAGATATTTTTCCGCTTTTTTCCCATCTTCTGAGGGTATCAATGGAAACGCCTAAAACCTTAGCGGCCTGACCAATTTTGAGATATTTAACAGACGGATTATTTTTCATTCTTTAAACCTTAAAAATGCGGCTCCGTCTGCCTCAAATCTATGCAAATCTGCTTACCTGCATAGATTCTTAATCCATCGTACATAGATTTGCCTAGATTTGTCAATGGTTATTATTAATGTAATTACTATACTAAGAAGAAAAAGTGAAATATATCAGATTAAAGCGAGGAAGATATCAAAAGTGATCAGTAGTGTAGCTCGTCTGGTCGCAAAAAATCGTTCGGACGGTAGAGACTTCCTCTTTTAACTGACTCAAGCTTCGGTGCATGGTTATCCCTTTTCCGTATTTGGTTGAATGTATGTATAAATATTTACTTTGTTTTCGGTGACCATAATAATAGCAAGGGCGAATTTAAATGCTTGAGGTTTGGCGTTTTGAGGACGGATTATGATAGGGTTATTTTCAATAAGGGTTATGAAGTTAGCGTGCTGGGGTAAGATATCAAAATTCCCCTGTGTGTTTTTAGAGGATACGGAAACAGCCTCAGTATCGAGGATTAATTGTTGTGGGGAAATGATCCGGACATGTAAGGTTGGGTTAGCCATATTAACGCTGAACGCTTTTCTCTATACGCTTATTTTAGCATCTGCCAAAGATCCAATATACATAAATTTATCTGCTGGGATGTTATCTAACTTACCAGATAATATCATTGTGATATCGTTTACAGTAGTCTCTTTCGGGACGCTGATTCCTTTTTTGCCGGTTTGGGTTTCTGTCATAAAAAAGGGTTGTGTTAAATAATTGATGATTTTTTTGGTCCGGTTATACAATATTCTGTTTTCCGCGGATAATTCTTCCTCGCCAACAATTGCTACAATATGTGATAGTTTGTTATAGTTTTCTAATATCTTTTGAAATTCTGTTAAAGCCTTAAAATGGACTTCGCCTAAAAAAGCCTTTGATAAAGTGGAAGAAGAGGATTGAAAAAGATCTATGGGGGGATAAATGCCTTTTTGAGCAATAGAACGGGAAAGCACTATTGATGTATCTAAAAACGAAACTACTGTAGTCACCCCAGCATCTGTGATTTCATCAGCAGGTACATACACATTTTGAAAAGAGGTGATAGTCCCGCTTTCTGTGGGGATAAGTCTGTCTTCAAAAGTACTTATTTCTGTCTGAAGGGTTGCCTGATAAGCTTGCTCGGAAGGAATAGTGCCCAAAAGAGTGGCAACTTCTGCGCCTGCCTGAACAAATCTAAACATATTATCAACAAAAAGCAAAACATCGCTTTTCATTTCATCTCTGAAATATTCTGCCTGAGCAGCAGCAGCAAGCGCCACCCGGAACCTGATTGCAGCATTTTCGTTCATTTGGCCCAGCAGAATAACAGTTTTAGGTAAAATCCCGGACTGCTTTAGTCTTTGGAAAAGTTCCTGACCCTCGCGAATTCTTTCTCCTACGCCTGCAAATACCGAAAAAACGTTTCCGGTTTGTTTAAAAGTGACATTATGCATTAGCTCGGTAAGGAGGATGGTTTTGCCCACTCCTGCGCCGCCTATAAAGCCTACTTTGCCGCCTTTTTGTATGGGGGTCAGAAAATCTATGGCCTTTATTCCGGTTTCCAGTATCTGGTAGTTAGTTTTTACGATATTTAAGGAGGGAGTTTTTGCGTATATGGAAGTTTTCTTATCCGGCTTAAAAGGCCCGCCGTTATCGCGGGTATTGCCAAACAGATCGATAACTCTTCCCAAAACAGCAGGTCCTACCGGTATTTTTAAATCAGAGCCGGTGCTTGAAACAGGCATACCTCTATAAAGTTTGTCCGGGTTGGAAAGAATTTGAACAAATGTAGTGTCTGTGGACTGTGAGAAAACTTCTAAAATGACACTGTTATCGTGTGAAGCCACCAGTATTTCAGATAACTGGGGAAAAATTTCTCCTTCAATTTCTATGGTGGCGATTTGTCCCTGAATAGAAGTGATTATTCCTTTAGCCTGTTGCATAGTTTGGTTAGACATATGCGTCCTTTCTTGTGGCCATAATGCTGGCAAAATTTTCCAAAATTGCATTATTTTCCAGGCCTCTTTTAGCATATGCCTTAATTTTTAGGTACTCTTTAATAAACTTATTTGCCTCTGTTTCTGCGCTGTCCATGGAGATAAAACGGGAAGAGGTCCGGGAAAGCTCTGATTCCAAAAAGGTTTGTTCAAGCAGCAGGGTTAATATTTGGTTATCGAAAAATTTCAATATTTTAGGCAGTTCCGGCTCAAAGATAAAGTTAGAAGGCGGAGCGTTTTTGGGATCAAAGGCTTTGGTATATTCATTTAAATAATAGGAGGTGGCGGTAATGTCTGTGGAAGTGGCGCTTTGCGTCAGCAGGCTTTTAAAACGGGAATGAAATACCAACACCTGATTATAATCTTCGCTGAGATTAACTAAATTAGCTAATTCTTCGCTTGTCGGCATATCATCTTTTAGCATAATTTCAGAAAAGCTTGGTAATAACTTGACTGCTTTAAAATAATCGATGCCGCCTTTTCCCAGCACCATCCGGTCAATATCCTTAAGTTCACGGGTTGATCCGATAAAATAGTTTGTTAAAGAAGAATTAATATTGCCATAGAATCGGTAGTTTGAGGTCAGCAATATACAAAGCCTTTTTTTGGGCTTTGCAACTAGTACTTTCTTTTTTAAGGCTAAAGATTTAACCATGCCGTAAACTTTTAAGATTTCATCAAAAAACAGCCGGTTTCTTTCCACTGCTTGTCTGATGCGTTTGATTTTTAAGTTGGCAATCTCGGAATAGGCTTGAGCAATCTCTTTTAAAGAATGTCCTTCTTCCAGTATGCTGTCTATTTCTTTGGTAGTCATATAGTCGGCTTTGCCTCCAATTGACAATTTGCAATGTACAATTGACAATTTTTCTTTGTCAAATGTCAAATCTCAAATGTCAAATTTTATGGACACAACTTAGAAAGCACCGGTCCTGCTCCTTCCAAAAGTTTAATTAATTCTTCATCGTTTATTAGTTTTGCTAACGATTTAGTTATTGTTAAAAGTTGGGCATTTGTCTGAAAAGCATCGGCAATAATTCTTTTATATTTTTCAACAAACAATCTGTTTTTGTCCTCAAAAAAAGTAGTAAAGGGAAGGCTTAGAAGTATTACCTGAATTTCTTTAGGCATTTTTATTAAAGGATCCTGCTTTAAAATTTCCATGATTAAATCTTTCTGTCTTAAGATAAGTTGGGTCTGGGGAGGCAATTCTGATGAGAATCTTGAGATAGTTTCCAGATCTGCAGCCTGTGATAAAACCTGGCGGACGCGCGTGGAAAGAAGGTTTGAGACCCGGTCCTGAGTTTGCCTGCCGACTCTGGAAACAGATAGGGAAATATCAATGGCAGGAGTTTGCCCCTGCGCATGCATGCTGGATTTAAACAGTAAATGCCCGTCAGTCATAGACATTAAGTTAGTGGGAATTAGAGTGGTAAAATCGTTCAAGTTCAATTCTACAACAGGCAGGGCTGTAATAGAGCCTCCTCCTGCAGCTGGCAGAAAATTTCCCGCCCGTTCCAAAAGATGAGCATGCTGGTAAAAAATATCTCCCGGATAGGATTCTCTGCCGGGCGACTTATTCCCCAGAAGGGAAATTTCCCGGTAGATCTTGGCATGTGAACCCATATCATCCAGTATTAAAAGCACATCTTTGCCTTTTTTCCGGAAGTATTCGGCAATTGTCATAGCGGTTTTAGGGGTTAAAAAAATTAAGGGGGCAGGTTCAGAGGATGAGGTGGCTACCAGGACAGTATAATCCAATGCTTTATTAGCTCTTAATATATCAATTAAATTTCTAACCGCCACAGCGGGTTTTCCTACCAATGCAAGTATGCAAATTACGCCGGTATTCTTCTGATTGATAATCACATCAATTAAAAACCCGGTTTTACCGGAATGGGCGTCTCCCAAAACAAGCTCCCTCTGGCCTAATCCTAAGGGAATTAAGGTATCTATAAATGTTATTCCTGTTAAAAGCTGGTTAGTAATAAACCGGCGGGATTCTATTCCTAAAGCATCTGTTTCAAGGTCTAAAACCGGGTTGTCTTTTGTTTTGGCAAGCAGTCCTTTGCTGTCAATAGGTACTCCTAAAGGATTAATTGCTCTTCCCAATAAAAAATCGCCCGCTGTTACTGACAAACGGCTATCCAGCTTTTTGAATTGTTGTTTCGGCGCGACTTGACCCTCATCCAGCATGAGAACTTCAATTTTGTCGGGGTAAATAGAATTAACCCATCCCCGCAGCCCAGTATCAGACTCCAGCATATCGTTTACCCGGATGGTGGGGAAGCCATTCAGGTGAACCAGGAAATTTCTGGAAGAAACTACATAACCAACTTCTTGTGTTTGATTCATATTACCTTAAAAATTTTTTAAATTCCTGCAAAATCTCGCCTTTTTTTGTATCGAGTTTTGCCCGCAAGGAATAATCTTTATAAACTCCTTTCCAGGTTAAGGCAGCTCCGGCAATTAAGGCGGAGTCTTGTTTAATATCTAAAAGCAAGCCGGAAGCAGAAAATGTATTTCTTGCATACGCGCTGATTTGGTTTAAAGTTATATCATCCGGTTCGAATGCCAAGTGAATGGTGAGAATTTTTAAATTAGGAATTTCTTTTTCAATGTTGGAAAAAGTCTGGTAGACGTTATCTTTGTTAAATCTTTGATAAAATTCCGCAGGTAAAGATTTTAACCAGCTCAAATCCGGCACAGTAATAGGTACATCTTCCTCACTGTTTCCAAAAAAGGTTTTTAATAAATTAGACTTTAAAATCCTTAAACGGGTTTTGAGCTGGGAAAGGGAATAAGTGTCTTTTAAAATAATTGCTAATATTTCATCCATGGCAGTTTTTATACAATAAACTTTTCCGCTTTTGCCTTTTCCAAGGCTTCGTAAATTAAATCCAGCTGGTCTTTTAGTGCCAATTTTTTGGCTAAAACTATGCTTAGTGTTTGTTCCATCATGGCAACTATATTTTCGTCAATCAATTTGAATTTCTGGTTTTTATAGGAATCAATCATTTCTCTGGCAGCTTTCAGTTCAAGTTCAATAGACGAGAGTGATTTTTGTTCTGTCTGCACTAAAAAATCAGAGACCCTGGTTTCTATTTTTTCGAAAAGCTGATTTATTCTTTGTTCTCCGGTTTTTATGCCTGCTTCCTCAAACGCCTCGCTTCTTTTTTGCAGGTTTTGCATAAATTGCATAAGCTGATTTTGAGCCAAAGCTATGGTTTGTTCGGATTTATTCAAAGCAATATTAATTTGTTTTGCATAATCTGCATCCAGTTTGGAAAGTTCAACTTTATTGCCGGCAACTGCTTTTATGCCTTCAAGTTCCGCTTCTCCTAAAATAGCCTGAGATTTTTTAATGGACTGATTCAGGGTTTCCCAGCCTTTTTCTTTTAATCCTTGTAAGAATTTATCACCCTCAACTTCCAATTTTTTTCTTTTGTTGTATTCACGAAGATAGAGGATAGCAGCGATGATCGCAGTAAAAAGCAGTATTAGATTAACTAAATTTAAAGGCAGCTGGGGCATAAAGAGATAATACGATAAGAAGAGTCTAGAGTCTAGAGTCAAGAGTCAAGAGACAAGAGACAAGAGTTAAGAGACAAGAGAATACTAGTCACTAGACTCTAGCGACTAGCCACTAATTTATAGTCGGATTATAGACATGGACTGTAATCCTCCTAAAGTCGGATTATAGACATGGACTGTAATCCTCCTAAAGTCGGACAATTAGTATCGAAGCCACAATGCCGATTATGCCGGTAACGACCAAAAGGACGATATTAATAATCATCGACAACTGTATTGCGGATTTTGCCAATGGATTTCTGCCTAATGCTTCAACGCTTTTGGCAATAGATCTTGAAAATGTCAGGAAGCCGAATGCAAAACTCAAAAGGACAACCAGGCCGGCGGCAACAAGGCGGATCACATTGCCAACTTGTTTGGGATCGCTGATATTTTCCAGAAAGGCTGTACCTATAAAACCGAAAAGTCTTCCTGCGAATCGGGGATTAGTCAGTTCTGTATATTCAATTCTTACGGCAACGGGAATTTTACCTGAAGACACCTTGCCCTTTGGTCCGTCTACCTGAGGGGCGCCTTCTCCGCTGAAGGCTCCCAGAGCCATTCCGACAGTATATCCTGACTCAAGAGCTTTTTGGCCTTTGCCTGCAATGGTGGAAGTAGTGATGTAGTCGCCGTATTTGATGGGGCCGTTTAAAGTGGTGACATTGATTTGGGCAACTCCTGACCGAACAACAGGTTTTCCTTTGGTGTCTGTGCGGTAGACCAAAAGAGGTTGATCCGCAATTATGCCGAATACTTTATTATCAAAGCCGATAGTGGTGAGTACAAGACCTTTATCAGACGCTTTTAAGATATCTCCTTCTATGGCATCAGGATCTCCGATTTCGTAAATTGAAGTCACCTCAATTCCTTTGGATTCCTGCGCATGAGCGGTTGGCAGTAAGCAGTTGGCAGTAAGTAGTAAGAAAGTAAAGGCAAAAAGAATAAGTATCAATTTGCCAACTACGAACTGTGAGTTCATAACAGAGATTCTTTCCATTAACTCGATAGTACAATAAGTTCGATATTCTAGTAAAGCTGGGTAATATCAGCAGTAAAAAGCTCACAAAAAAAAGCAGCCCGTCTGCTGGCTGCCTTTTCTCTCTACTGCAAACTTACATTAAATTGACTATATTGTCAATATCTCAATTAACATCAAAGACTATCAACATAATTACCGCATAGGTATAATATAGCGTGTAGCGTATAGGGTATAGGGTATAGTTTAGATCAGAATATATATAAACTATATCAATTATGACTGGTTAGCAAATGGTTTAGCTTGTGAAAAGAAGTTGTGAAACTGGTAGTCTTCTCGCTCGGGGTCCTGCCAGCTCAGTATCCCGTCGTGCATCCTCACTCGACTTCGCTCGCTGCGGCTACGCGCCGGGACCCCCTCCTCGCTGTCACCCCTCGCCTTACTTGACTCGCGATTTCGCTCGAGCTTAGTTGATTTGCAAATAATGGGGTAGATGCTAGAATAGACTCATGACCAAATATATTCCTTCCCAAATTGAACCCAAGTGGCAAAAAAAGTGGGAAGAAGATCAGATTTATACTGCCTCTGATTCTTCTGATAAACCAAAAAAGTATATTTTGGATATGTTTCCTTATCCTTCGGGAGATGGTCTGCATGTTGGCCATTTTAAAGGTTACGTAGCTTCAGATATAATTTCCCGTTACTTTCGACTTAAAGGTTTTAATGTATTGCATCCAATGGGTTGGGATGCTTTTGGCTTGCCGGCTGAAAATTATGCCATTAAAATGGGAATTCACCCAAGCATCACCACAGCCAGGAATATTGCCAATATTAAAAAACAAATGCAGCTGGTGAGTTTGTCTTACGATTGGAAAAGGGAAATTGATACAACTGATCCAAACTATTACAAATGGACTCAGTGGATCTTTTTGAAATTATTTGAAAAAGGCCTGGCTTATGAAGATGATGCGCCTATTAATTGGTGCCCCAAAGACAAAACCGGTTTGGCCAATGAGGAGGTTATTGACGGGAAATGCGCCAGATGCGGGGAGCAGGTGGAGCAAAAAAAGATCAGGCAGTGGATATTGAGAATTACAAAATATGCTGACCGGTTACTGGAAGATTTGGAAGGGCTTAACTGGCCGGAATTTATCAAAGAAATGCAGATTAACTGGATAGGCAGAAGTGAAGGAATGGAAATACAATTTCCAATTTCCAATTTCCAATTTCCAATTAATGTTTATACGGTTTTTCCGGAGACTATTTTTGGAGTGACTTATATGGTTTTAGCTCCGGAACATCAATTAGTCAAGAAATTGATTACAAAAGATCAGGAAAAAGAAGTGGAAGAATACCTAAAAGCTTCTCAAAAAAAGACAGAGCTTCAAAGAAAGGCGGAGGAAAGAGAAAAGAGCGGGGTCTTTACAGGAAGTTATTGTATTAATCCGGTAAATGGGAAAAAAGTGCCTATTTGGATTTCTGATTACGTGGTTGGTGGTTATGGTACAGGCGCGGTTATGGGGGTACCAGGCTCAGATCACCGGGACTTTGCATTTGCTAAAAAATATGGATTGGAAATTATCAGAGTTATTGGTAAGACTGCTAGCGATTTTGATAAGGTTTTGACAGATCAAGATGTTTTAGAAGAAGGAGTAATAGTTAATTCAGAACAATTTAACGGATTAAAAACCCCCCAGGACGCGCGCGAGAAGATTAAAGATTGGTTAGCGCAAAAGAAGTGGGGTATGAGAAAAATTCAATATCATTTGCGTGATTGGATATTTTCCAGGCAAAGGTATTGGGGCGAACCTATTCCTTTGGTGCATTGTCCAAAATGCGGCGTAGTGCCGGTGCCTGAAAATGAGTTGCCGTTAAAATTGCCTGATGTTAAAAAATATGAACCTACCGGTACAGGGGAATCACCTCTGGCAGCTATTCCGGAGTGGGTAAATACTGTTTGTCCAAAATGCGGCGGCCCCGGCAAACGGGAAACCAATACCATGCCGCAATGGGCTGGATCTTGCTGGTATTACCTGCGTTTTATTGATCCCAATAATAATCAGGTGCTTCTTGATAAGGAAAAGGATAAATACTGGATGCCGGTGGATTGGTATATCGGTGGGGCAGAGCATGCGGTTTTGCATCTTTTATACGCCAGGTTTTGGCATAAAGTCTTATTTGATATTGGCGCTGTTTCTACCAAAGAGCCATTCCAGAAATTAACCAGCGTGGGTTTGGTGTTGGCAGAGGACGGCCGCAAGATGAGTAAAAGCCTTGGTAATGTGATTACTCCTGATGAAATTGTTAAAGAATATGGTGCGGATACCCTTCGTTTGTATGAGGCTTTTATGGGGCCTTTTGAAAATACCATTTCCTGGGATCCAACCAGCATTAACGGTGTTTATAAGTTTTTAAATAGGGTATGGGAATTAATTTGCAAAGAAGAGGGAAAAAGTGTAGAATCGCGCTTTGAGATTGCATTAAATAAACTGGTAAAAAAAGTAGCTTCAGATATAGAAGCTATGAAATTTAATACAGCGGTAGCTGCTGCTATGGAATTTATAAATTTGACATATCATCACCGGTTAACAAGTGATCAGAAAAAAAAGTTCTTAATTGTTTTGGCTCCTTTTGCGCCTCATATTACAGAGGAGTTATGGAGTCAAATAGGAGAAAAATACTCTATTCATAAGCAGTCATGGCCTGCGATTGATAATAAATTTCTTGAAGAAGATGAAGTATCAGTAGCAGTGCAGGTAAACGGAAAGGTTAGAGATATTCTGTTGATACAAAAAGATATGATAAGTAATAAAGAAGTTGTAGAAAAAATGGCAAAAGAAAGTCAAAAAGCGGCGAAGTTTTTAGAAGGAAAATCTGTGAAAAAAGTTGTTTATGTGCCGGGAAAAATAATCAGCTTTGTTTTAAGTTCAAGCTAAAGCGTAACTAGCAGTTATTTTTTCAAACTGCTAATAGAATTTAGTATATAGTTTAGACTGTCATGACAACTAAATCAAAAACTGCTTTAAAAAGGGATGATAATTGGCTTTTGTCGCGCCTTGATTTCATCTGGTCCAAATATTTCTCAGACGTTCCTCAAACAAACAAAGTGTTTATCAGGTTTGGCAGATATGCTAAATACCGCTTAGGTTCGATCCGCTTAAACAGAAGGACAAAAGCCAGCTTTATCACCATTACGGCAATGTTTAAAGATCCAAAAATTCCTCCTGAGGTGGTGGATCATACAATCGGGCATGAGTTAACTCATTACGCTCATGGCTTTTCCTCTACGCATCCACGGCTCCATAAATATCCTCATGCAGGGGGAGTGGTCAGGCTGGAAATGGGAGAAAGAGGAATGGAATATCTATATGACGCTTACAAGAAATGGGTTAAATTATACCGTGAACAATTAATGGGCTGATCCAATGGAAAATTTGGGTTGGAAAGAAAAAATTAATCAGTTTAAGATCCCCATATTTATGGGCATTTTGGGGTTGGTTTTGATTGTCGGGGGAATATTTGCTTCCAGTTTGACTACTTCTAAACCTAAAGTTTTTCCAAAAGAAAGTTTGACTGTTAGCCAAAAAATAATTTCAGTTGATGTTTCCGGTGCTGTTAATAAGCCCGGGGTTTATCAGTTAAAGGAAGGGTCCAGGATTGAGAATGCAGTTTTGGCCGCTGAGGGGTTTGCTCAAGATGCTAATCAGGAATATATATCAAAATATTTAAATATGGCACAAAAGCTATCAGATGGAAGTAAAGTTTATGTGCCTGCTATAGGAGAAGGCGGAGTCGTAAATCAGGGGACTGTTGTAGCCGGAATTCAGTCAGAGGCTAAAGTTAATATCAACACAGCTACTCAATCTGAACTGGAAGCTCTTTCCGGCATTGGACCGGTGACTGCTTCAAAAATCATTTCAGACAGGCCGTATGGCACTATAGAGGATCTATTAAGTAAAAAGGTGGTAAGTAAGGCAGTATTTGAGAAAATTAAAGAGCAGCTGGTGATATATTAAGTAATAGAGCTTGTTTGGTCGCAAAAAATCGTTCGGACGGTAGAGACTTCCTCACTTAGTGATTGTTTTGTGATTTAGTATTAAACTCAATCATATAGTTTAGTTAGCACAAAACAATCAGTATTTTTTGGCTGACTCAAACTTCGCTCCTTATCATGCGTAAGCTTGTATATTGGAATAAAACGTCTTTGGTATTAGCTGCTGTTCTATATCTTCTTATTTTTTTAGTCAGGTATGAGCAGGGAGGATGGGAGCCGGATTTGGATCTGTTTCTGGATGTTCGCACCAGGCTTGATCAAAGGATCAGTCAGCTTTTGCCTTCTCCTCAGGCAGAACTGCTTTCGGGTATTTTACTTGGTAATAAAAAGGATCTGCCTCCGGCTTTGAAGCTTGCTTTAAGAGATACTTCAACCCTGCACATTGTAGTAGCCTCCGGACAGAACCTAAGCATGGTTGCAGGTTTTTTCTTAAGCTTGGCAGGGTTAATTAAAAGACGACATGCAATCATTTTAAGCCTGATAGCAGTCACAGCATATGTTCTGCTAACCGGGGGGCAGGTGCCTATTTTGAGGGCTGCTATTATGTTTACTTTGGCATCCTTTGCCCAAATATATGGAAGGCAAAATACAGGCTGGTGGGTGCTGATGATTACAGCTGCTTTGATGCTGCTTATAAATCCTAAATGGATTTTAGACCTTTCTTTCCAGCTTTCTTTCTTGGCAACCTTTGGTGTAGTGGTTGTTTCTCCGCTCCTTTTAAAATTTTTACGAAAATTTCCCTTGCTTGGACAGGATTTAGCCGTAACACTGGCAGCTCAGCTTATGGTTGCTCCTGTAATTGCTGCTAATTTTCATCAAATTTCATTAGTTTCATTGCTTGCTAACACTCTAATTTTGTGGACGATTCCTTTTATTATGATTTTAGGAGTTTTAATGTTATTCTTAGGAGCTTTAGTAAGTTTGGCTGTTTCCGTATTTTTAACATACTTTATTTATATAGTTGGCTTTTTTGCTTCTTTGCCTTTTGCCTGGGAGTATATAGGGGAACAGGTTTGGGTGGTATGGGTGGGTTATTATTTAGTAGTGGTAGGAATTTTAATGGCTATTAATTTGTCATTGCGAGACCACGAAGTGGCGAAGCAATCTATAGCGGAAGATTGCCACGCTAATCGCTCGCAATGACGAAATAAATTTATGTTATTATTAAATAATGTTTAAACAAAAGATTTTAGAAGACTTAAAAAGAGTAGTTGAGGATTTAGGTTACAAATCAACTGATACAGTTATATCTATTCCGCAAAACTCAACCTTTGGAGACTATACAACGAATTTGGCCCTACAACTTGCTAAATTGGAATCATCTAAAAGTAAGCAATCTCCAGTAGAAATTGCTAATGAAATAGTGGACAGTGTCATGGGTCAAGAGTCAAGTAAAAAATATCTGGAAAAAGCAGAAGTTGCCGGGGGAGGATTTATCAATTTTTTTGTAAAACCGGAATCTTTGATGGAAAACCTTCAGCAAATCTGCAATCAGGCAGCTATTTTAAAATCCAATAATGAAAAAGTGCTCGTAGAATTTACTGATCCTAATCCTTTTAAAGAATTTCATATAGGTCATCTATTCAGTAATAGCGTAGGGGAATCTATTTCCCGGCTTTTTGAAGCAAAAGGCTTTGAAGTTAAAAGAGTGAATTATTTTGGGGATGTAGGTATGCATGCAGCTAAATCTATCTGGGGAATACAAAAGAAATTAGAAAAAGATCAAATAAGCCTGGCAGATTTAGAAAAGAGAACTTTAAGGGAAAGAGTGGAGTTTTTAGGTCAGGCTTATGCAGAAGGAGCCAAAGCGTATGAGGAAAATAAGGAGATTTGTGAGCAGATAAAAAGAATAAATCTACTAGTTTATATTTCGGCTCAGCAGTATATGGAAGAAACAGCCAAATTTCAGCCTCAGGCGGATTATAAATCATTGGTGGAGTTTAATGAGAAGGAGTTGGGTGCAATCAGGGCGATTTTTGAAAAGGGCAGAAAATGGAGTTTGGATTATTTCGAGACTATTTATGCTCTGCTGGGTACAAAATTTGACTTTTATTACCCTGAAAGCATTGTTGGAGAGTACGGGCTTAAAGAGGTTTTAACGCATATTGATGATAAAGTTTTTGAGAAAAGCGACGGAGCGGTTATTTTTCCTGCTGAAAAGTTCGGTTTGCATAATAGAGTTTTTGTAAATTCAATGGGATTACCAACTTATGAAGCAAAAGAATTGGGACTGGCTTTCAAGAAGCACCAGGATTACCCGTACGACCGGTCTATTGTTGTGACAGGGAATGAGATTAACGAATATTTCAAAGTTTTGCTTTTAGCTTTAAGCAAAATCTACCCTGAGCTTTCCAAAAAAACTATTCATGTTGGTCACGGCATGGTCAGAATGCTTGGCGGTAAGATTTCTTCAAGGAAAGGTAACGTTTTAACTTTTGAAGAAATTTTTGATGCTGTTAAAAGTAAATTAGAGGTTCTTCTTGCGGATTTTGAGCCTAAAGAGGAAAGAGAACACTTGTTAAACCAGGTGTGTGTGGGAGCAATTAAATTTGCTATGTTAAAGCATCAACCGGCTGCCGATACTATTTTTGATGTAGAAAAATCAGTGGCTTTGGAAGGGGACAGCGGCCCTTATATCCAATATGCCTGCGCCCGTGCTAATTCCATTTTAAGAAAGGCCAACATAAACTATCAAAGCAATAATCCTCATGTAGATTCACATTCCATACTTCCTCAAATTATGTTGGAAAATGAGGAAAGACAAATATTGCAAAAACTGGAATACTTTGGAGATATAGTAGAAGAAGCAGTTAAGAGTTTGAAGCCGAATGCAGTTGCTTCGTATTTGTTAGAATTGTCAGCAATTTTTAATTTATTCTATCAAAAGCACCGGATTGTAAATGCTTCGGAAGATAAAAAGGAATTTAGGTTAGCTTTAACTTGTGCAGTATCGCAAGTGTTGAAAAAAGGACTTTATCTTTTGGGCATAGAAGCTCCGGAAAGAATGTAATGTTTAAAAAGCATCAGGGTAAAAGATCTACTAATATAGTGTTTGTTATATTCAGACTGGCTTTAAGTTTTTTTATGTTGGCGGTTTTGCTGGGAGGAACTTATTCTGCTTACAAGCACTTTTCCGGTTTTGATCCTTTAAAGCTTGATCCGCAAACAGTTTTATCAGAAATATTAGCCGGGAAGGTACCGCAAAGTTTTTTGACTGTTTTATCTGCAAATAAAATAACCGGGGGAGTTTCAGACCGGATTAGTCAAAAGGTGCTGGGAGAGCAAAGAAGCAAAGAGATAACATCAGAAAACCCTGTTGAGCTTCCTCCTGCTTCAAATTTAGTTTTTAGATTCCTGCTTTTTGCAGATTCTCATAATGATAATATAAATTTATCCAAGGCGATTACTCAAGCAAAGCAAAGCTATCCTGATTTAAAATTTATAATCGGGCTTGGGGATTACACTGAGGTTGGGACTATACAGGAGCTGAAAAATGTAAAAAAAGAACTGGATTTATCCTCTTTGAGATATTTTTTATTACCGGGAGATCATGACCTTTGGGATTGCAGGAACAGGGAATTATCGCCAATTGCCTGTTTTAATCAGGTTTTCGGCCCGACTTACCAATCATTTACTTTTGAAAATTTCCATTTTATTCTCCTTAATAACAGTGATAACTATATTGGATTTGATGCTGCACAGTCAAAATGGATTGCTGATGAACTTGAAAAATTTAAAACTTTGCAGGCAAAAGGGGTTTTCGTATTCCTGCACGAGCCTTTGTACCACCCTTCTTCAACTCACACAATGGGATGGGTTGAGAAAAATCTGAAATCCCAGGCAGGAGGTTTGATGTTTCAATTGAAAGATGCAGGGGCTGCGAAAGTTTTTGCAGGGGATATACATTATTTTTCTCAGTATTCAGAACCGAAAACCGATATTCCCATGGCAACAATCGGCGCTGTAAGCTCGCTCCGGAATCCTCAGCTTCCCAGATTTGCAGTTGTTTCGGTATTTGATGATGGCGAAACAAGAGTGGAGGATGTGGAGATTAACTAGAGTCTAGTTGCCAGAGTCGAGAGTCTAGACTGTTTTTTCCTTGACTCTAGACTCTAGTCACTATTTTGGATATAATACTTGGAACATGATCCAACAAACACTAATTATTATTAAACCGGATGGGGTCAGCCGTGGGCTTACAGATGAAATTATCAAAAGATATGAGGCGGCAGGACTTAAGGTTGTTAAAAGAAAAGATATAATGGCGCCTCTTTCTATTGTAGAAAAGCACTATCCCATGGATCCGGAATATCTTCGTTTAATCGGAGAAAAAACCATAGCAGCAGGCCAACAGGTTAAAAGCGCAGAAGACCAGGGCAGAAAAGTAGTCACCTGGCTTAGGAAATTTATCACCTCAGGCCCTGTGGTGGTAATGGTTTTGGAAGGGGAGGATGCAGTGATTGTGGCCCGGAAAACTACCGGTCTTACAGACCCTGCAACTGCTGAAAAAGGCACAATCAGAGGAGATTTAGGCACTGATAATATTTTAAAAGCTAATATGGAAGAAAGACCGGTTTGGAACTTGATTCATGCTTCCGGTTCTTCTAAAGAAGCTGCAAAAGAAATCAAGCTCTGGTTTGGGGAGTAAAACTCTCGTTTCTAATTTTCTTTTGGTAATATAATAAGGTACTTGAAATCACAACTAATCCGATATACGAACTGATTATATATTCTGCAGATGATCCCCAAACTTCATAGATAGGGAAAAAACTGGTTCCTGCATAAGAAATAAAATCTATTGCTATAACGATAGATAAATAAGGTAGATGGCTAAAGCTGGTGCTGATGCTGTTCAAAAGAGAGGTTATTAAGCCTTTGTGCTCCAACGAGAACAAAATAGGGGTAAATACAAAAAATGAAATTACAGGCACTAAAATTAAGAAAAAAGGATGCCATCGTATATTTGAGTAATTGAAGTCTCTAAAAAATTGCGCAATTTGTTCAGGGGTCGGGCGTAAAAAAATGACTACCAGTGCGAAGATAACCATTAGGAGTATGGTGGCGATTATGAAAAGTAGAATAGAAGGAAGAATAATTCTTTTTGTGCTTTGCATTGTGGTAGAGAATATATTTTTTAAGGATAAAGAGTAGTTGTGGTGTTTTTGAATAAGAAATTTGGGAATTGATAAACTGAAACCGAAACTTATCAGATAAAAGACAGGAGATAAGGCGTTTAATATAGGCGAGTTTGGTAATATGGCAGAAAGAAGAGGTGGCAGGATTACGATAATCAGCCCAAGAAAATAAATTTCCAGATTGCGATTTGCAAGAGCAAACCCTTCAAAAAAATATTTAAGGAGTGGTTTTTCCTGGTTCATTCTTCAATAGTAGCATCATAGGGAGCCTTGAAGCAAGCATAATGTCTGTGATAGTCGGTCGACCTTTACAAAAAAATTCGAACTCGCTTTAAGTCGCTTCGGTAGCCCGCTCGCTTCGCTTCGCGGGCTTCGATTCCGCTCGGCCTTCGGCCGGAGCTCTAAAGCTGTCGGCTCCGAACTCCCCCGATTTTATCGGGGGACAAAAAACGCAAAAATTTTCAAAGAACTTTTCTACCCCCTTATCATAAATGGCGCAACCAGTGGACTCAACAGGAAATGTCTCCCTATTGTCTGATTGCGCCATTAAAAAAGACATTTCCGAAAAATGTTGAGTCCATCAAAAATTTATAGGATTTTTAGTAAAAATACAAGAGGATTTTCTGTTGCAAACAAGATCAAAAACTGATACAAATATAGTTGATGGATCAAATAACAAAAATTGTAATTTTCAAAGGTCAGAAAGTTAGAAAAACTATTCACAATAATGAATGGTGGCTTTCTGTGGTTGATGTTGTTGAAGCTTTGACTGACAGTGTTAAACCTCGTGTCTATTGGAACGCAATGAAAGTTCGGGTAAAAAGCCAAGATGGAATTGAGTTGTCTACAATTTGTAGACAACTGAAACTAGAGTCTACTGATGGCAAAAAATATCTAACTGATTGTGCCAATACTGAAGGAATTTTTAGGATTATTCAATCAATACCCTCCCCAAAGGCAGAGCCATTTAAAAGATGGTTAGCTAAGGTAGGTTATGAAAGAGTCCAGGAAATAGAAGATCCAGAGTTAGCCACCAAAAGAACCAGGGCTTTGTATAAAGCTAAAGGATATTCTGACGCCTGGATTGAAAAACGGATGAGGGGAATTGAGATTAGAGAAACTTTAACTGATGAGTGGAAAAAACGGGATGTTGGAGAAGATAAAGAATATGCTATCTTAACTGCTGAAATTTCCAAAGCTATTTTTGGGATGACACCAAGCCAGTATAAAAAGTTCAAGAGTTTAAAAAGAGAAAATCTTCGGGATCATATGAATGATCTGGAGCTAATTTTCTCTATGCTTGGTGAGGCTTCAACTACAGAGATAGCCAAGAATAAAGATGCTCAAGGCTTTGACCAGAATAAAACAGCAGCTCAAAAAGGCGGCAGTGTTGCTGGCAATGCTAGAAGACAACTTGAACAAGAAAGCGGTAAGAAAGTATCAACTAAAGGAAACTATCTAAAACAGCCACAAAGTCAAAAAGCTTTGAAAAGGTAAAACAGCGTTTGCAAACAGGATTATATTATGCTTAACTAATCTTAGGGACTACTTATATTACTATCATTACTATATTATTAATGTAGTTATTGTGATCTATTATGCTATGCCATATGCTTTACCAAGACAAGACAAGACAAGACAAGACAAGACAAGACAAGACAAGACAAACTAATTATGGTCTTCTAAAGTCTTCATTTGTCAAGCACAATTTTAAATTTTTCAAAAGACGGGTAAAAAGTTTTTACCGTAGACCAAAATCAGATTGGGATATTCCCAAACTTAATCTTAACTCTCCTCGACGGCCTAGATATTTATTTGTAAAGTATTTTATTGCCTCTTTTATCCTTGGTATCTTTGCCTTTAGCTTGATTTCCTCTTTAGTTTACAAACAACCAGTAACTACAGTTTTAGGAATATCTGAAAAAACACCTGTAAAATCTTTAACTGGTAAAAACAATAATTTGCTGGCTAGTAATACACAAGGTTCCCAAGATTCAGGGCTATCTTTTAGTAGCGTATCACCTGCTATATCTTTCACTTTTGCAGGGACAAATCTATTACGGAATTCCTCGTTTGAACAAGAGCAAGGAAGTAACCAACCCAGATACTGGACTTATATGTTTGATAGCACAACAAGTAACACTTTCAGATCTGCGGAAGGAATTCATTCAGGGAATTATGGTTTAAAATTTGTTGGAGGCAAAGGTGCGGGTAGCGGTTTAAATCTTGGCATTTCTCAACCGGATACAAAAACAGTTCCGGGAAGAACTTATACTCTTAGCGCGTATATAAAGATAATCAATAATTCATCTGCAACTATCCGTCTTGGTTTTTGGGATGAACAAAATAATAAATATGGAGAAATAAAATCATTTAACTATTCACAAAATTTTGACTGGAAAAGAATTTCTGTAACTGTTACTACCCCAGGAATTATCACTGATACAAAAAACTACTATCCAATTATTGAGGGCAGAGAATTAAAGGCAGGTACTGCGGTATATATTGACGATATCCAGCTTGAAGAAAGTAGTGAACAGACAAGATATAACAGCGCCAGCGCTTATTCAAACAGTGCCTTTTCAAGTTTAGGAGCTGGAAGTATTTTAGGGGGACTAGATGGAAATCTTTATCCAGCTACAAGCGGAGTTGGTGGGCTTGGCACTTCATCAAATAGTTGGAGTAGTTTATATCTTTCAAATGCAACTATAGATAAGGATGGAAATTTAACTGTTAATGGAAGTTCAACAGTCAAAGGTGATGAAACAGTTAAAGGTTCTTCTACCATAAAAGGTAATACCACATTGGGTGATTCTTCAAATGACACAATAACAGCCACTGGCCGTTTTAATTCTTCGCTTGTCCCAAGCACAACAAATACTTACAATCTTGGTTCATCATCTCTCTATTGGGACAATTTATACGCCAGGACTCTTAATATCTCAGGCGGCCAGTCTGTTGGGGGCAATTTAGCAGTTACAGGCACCTTAGATATTACAGGAGCTACTACCTTATCCTCTGCAACTCTCAGCCAAAGTTTGGGGTTAAATGGAGGAGAAGTTACTTCTTCCTCGACAAGTTTTAATTTGTTGGACTCAATTGTCAATATTCTTAATTTGGGGAGAGGAGCAACCTCGGTAACATTAGGAGGTACTACAGGCACAGCAACTATCAGAAACTCAACTACAGCTTTGTCAGGAGTACTTAATGTAAGTGGTTCAGGAAACAGCTATTTTACAGGAAACTTAGGAATAGGCACTACAAGTCCTAGTTTTAAGTTAGATGTGAACGGGAATATTAGAGCTCAAGGCGGAGAACTTTACTTAACAGGAATAACTTCGTCTTCCTCTACTACAGAGGGAACAATTTATTACGACTCTGACGACGATCAACTTAAAGTCTATGCCAATGGAAAATGGCAAGCAGATAGAAATACTGCAACTCTAATTGTTGCTGCGAGTGATTCAAAAAATAAAGAAAAAGCAGATTATGTAGCCGATGGTACAGCAGATAATGTAGAAATTCAGGCAGCAATTGATGCTTTACCGTCTGGTGGAGGTAGAGTAGTTTTGTTAGAGGGAACTTTTAATGTAGCAACTTCAATTACAGTTGGGTCAAACACCACAATACAAGGACAAGGTTTCTCAACTAAAGTAGTCGCAACTGCTTCGCCTGCTTACACTATGATTATTAAGAACTCCGATGATGCCAATGGAAATACTAGAATTGTGGTCAAGGATATGTTCTTAGATGGTTCAAAGCCTGATACTACTTGCCCTGCTACCGCAGGAGGACTTGTTTCTTTTTTAAAGGTAAGCTACGGTTTAATCGACAATATTTGGGCTCAAAATGGATACGAGTACGGGGTTGAAATATCTGCCAGCAATGATGTTGTACTGTCAAACTCTTTTTTCTACGCCAATTGTGACGATGGAGTCTCTATTTCGGATGGAGCAAACTCAAGGAATGATACTGCGGGAGCGTCTGTAAGCAAACATATTGTCCTACTGAATAATACCGCATGGGGACAAACCTTGGCTACTAATGTATCAAATGCGGGTTTTGAAGTGGAAGATGGAGTATCAGAAGTCACTCTTCAAGGCAATCGGGCATACAATAATGGAATAGGGGGTTCTGCGGATGGTTTTACAGCAAAAACCCATAGCGGAGAAGTTCAACCGTTCAATATAAAGTTTATTGGCAATATAGCGATGAACAATACATCAGGAGGATTCCGTGTTCTGGATGCTAATAATATAACCTTTATCGGCAATACGGCAGATGGCAACGCGGGAAACTATATTATTGGGTCTTCAGCTTCTACAAGCAGTAGAATAGTGCTTGATGGCAATATAGGGAGAAATTCTACAATTATGGATGTAAGTATAGCTGGTGCAAGTTGGACTTATTACAATCAGGACATACTTATTGCAAACCATATAGCTACAGGATCTGGTGGTGATGGAATCTATGTTAGTTATGCAAAGGATGTTGAGATATCTAATGCCAGAATCAGTAATTGTGAAGCTACTCGTGCAGGAATATATGCGCCTTACGCGCGAGGCACTTTGAAAATAAGCGGGGGCAGGATAACTACCTGCAAAAATGGTGTCTACATTGACGCAGCAAGTCCATTAAATTTGCATGTTACAGGAGTTGATATGTTTGCTCTCACATCACATTATATGTCTGTTGGTGTAGGTATAAATCCAGTTCTTATCGAGGGCAACCATTTAAGAGGAACTACTGGCTCTTCTCATGGGATGGTAATATATGCTGCCGATGCAGTTATAATCAACAATACGATAGAAGACTCTCCCTCTGGCTATATTGGGTTATATGTCAGAGCAAATAATATTACTGTTCAAGGAAACTACATTAAAAATAACTATGATGGAGTCTATGTTTATACAGGTATTACAGGGACAAGGATTCTCGACAACTACCTAACAGGGAACAGCCATAGTCAAATTGCATTTGATAGCGGTACTCTCGTTAACACATTCCTCAGAAATAACATCGGGTATAAAACTGAAAACTCGGGCACTACAACTGTTACAACGGGACAAACTACTGTAGATGTTACTCACAGTCTAGGAACAACACCCACTAGAATTCAGTTAACTCCAACAACTGATACAGCAGGAAAAAGATATTGGGTAAGTGCTAAAGGAGCTACAACATTTACTATCACGATTGATTCAACTCATACCTCTGACATTTTATTTGATTGGCGAGCAGTAGTTTCAGAGGGGAATTAAACAATAAAAAAGTTGAGTATGGAAAAGACGAATTTAAACAAAGACCAAAAGTTAGTGGTTGATACATTCCGTAAACTAAAAAATAAACAGGAGTTAGCAAGCTTTGTTGACGATTTATTTACTTCCGAAGAAATTTTAGATTTTGCCCAAAGATTAAAAATAGCTAAACTCATTCTTAATGGAAAAACTTATGAAGAAATTGCCGCCCAAATCCCCGTTAGTACCTCAACCATTTCAAAAATTGGACAAGTCATAAAGTTTGGAAAAGGTGGTCTTGCACTTTTACACAATAGTACAAAAACACAAAAAGACAAAAATCAAAATAGAAAGGAGGTATCAAAAACATAATGAACTTAGAATTTCAAATTTTTCATTTAGTAACTGGACTTGTCGGAGGTTTAGTCCGTGGGTTAGTTGGAATAATAAAACAAAATCAAAAGCCTAATGAATTTAAAATTCACTGGAAATATTTTGGTTTAACCATGTTAGTTTCTGGAATTGTTGGAGTTGTGTCTGGAATTATTGCAGATGGAGATTGGAGAATTTCACTTCTAGCAGGTTACGCTGGAACTGATTTTTTGGAAAGTCTGTATAGGTTAAGGTTTCCTCAGATGTTTAGTATTGCTCAAACTGTGAAGTCAGTAACAGAAGAAAGTACCAATGGGAAAGTAACAACACAAACAACTACACCAGTAACAGTCCCAATAGCAAAATAATAGGGGCTAGTAGTGGTAAACAGTTGCTTTGCCTTTTCCTTCAGTCTTGATTGTGTCTCTGTTAACTAAAGTCTTTAAGTACTCCGTTGCTGTACTTTGAGAGATGTGGAGAAGCTCCCTAACATCGTCATTATTAATTTGTTTTTTCTCTTCAATTAGTTTTTCAATCCTCATTAAGTTTTCCTCTCTTTTAGTTTGTCTTGCTTCATTAGCTTTTTGCCTTCTTAAATCGAGCTCTGTTTTTAATTTTTCTTCAACTTGCCTTTGAATTTCTTCGTCACCAGCTTGGGGATTTTGGGGAGTTTCGGGTTGTTGGGGTTCCTCTTTTTGCTCAACCGGTTTTTCTGGTTCTAATTTAATTGGCGGTGGCACTTCTTCGGTTGGTTGTTGTTGAGTTTCTTCAGATTTTTGTCCCTCTTGTTTTGTTTCCTCTTTTGGTTCTTCTTTCTGAGATGGTAAAGAAAGATAAGATGAGGGATCAATAAAACCTAAGTAGCCATTATTTACATCAGGATTATTTGGCTTGATAGCAAGATGTAGATGTTCCCCAAAAGCAGCACCAGTTTTTCCAGAGATGCCAATAACTTTGTTTACTTCTGCATTATCCCCAACATTAATTTTTGTTTCTTTAAGATGGGCATATAAACTTGTCCCCCAGGAATGTTCAATAGTTACAGAGTTTCCAAAATCTCCATTTTCTCCAGATTGGATAACTCTCCCATTATCACAAGGATAAACATCTGTTCCTTCAGTTAATCCAAAGTCTAAACCATTATGTCCAGTAATTCCCCACTCAGTAAATTTCTTTTTGATTTCTTCGTTGTCTGACTTTGCACCAAAAGAAAAAGTAACAGCAAAAGTTCCAGAAAAAGGATAGTGGAGTTGAGGGATAAACAAGTTTGTTGCTGGCGCAATAGAAACAGCAGGAGTTACAGTTGGTTCTTCTGGTTTTGGTTCTTGTGTCGAAGTATTGGTATCCGTTGGATTAGTAATCTCTGGATTTGGTTTTTGAGGAACTTCTTCAGATTTTGTTTCTTCGGTGGGAATTGGTTCAGAGGGCGGGGTTAAATTTTGATCTGGGATTTGGTTTGGATCATCAGCCATACTAATTTAGTATAGCAGTTTTCAGGGGTCTTAATCTTGTTTTTTCTTTTGTTTTGTGGCGGCTCC
>Ga0209541_10000825_pt1 | contig 61782 bp, 72 predicted proteins | sample RifCSPlowO2_01_FD_184027 | JGI IMG/M metagenome (GOLD analysis project Ga0209541, IMG submission 184027) | Groundwater microbial communities from Rifle, Colorado - Rifle CSP2_plank lowO2_0.1 (SPAdes) (version 2) | ecosystem: Environmental > Aquatic > Deep subsurface > Groundwater | place... | reverse complement strand
CTTAATCTTATCCGCCCTTTGGTGGATCTCCCTCCACTCTATATCCGTTAAACCTGTGCCAATTTTAGAGACCGTCACAAATTCGTCTTTCGACTCATCGTAAACACCTACTAAAAGTGCCCCTGCCCCAAACTCTGCCCGCTTCCCCCGACCGTAGACATAACCCAGGATAACGCAGTCAATTGTATCCTGCAGTTCCCCTGAAGAGTGCCTTTTTAATTTCACCCAGTTGAAATTCCTCGCCCCAGCCTCATACCCACAATCAGGTCTTTTGATTACCAGCCCCTCTAAACCTTTAGTTAGGGCATCGTTGAAAAGCTCATTAATACGTATAGCAGAGCCTGTTATCTCCCCAGGTTGAGGAATTAAAACTCCATCGCCTTCAATTACTTCCTCCAACTTCTTCATCCTCTCTCTTAAGGGCATATCAATCAAAGATTTCCCGTTTAGGTACATAATGTCAAAAACAAAGGCTTTAAGGGGTAATGTCTTACTCATCTCTTCTATCCCATATTTTCTTCTCCTTTTAGTAGTTTCCTGAAAGGGCAAAAATTCATCCGAGGCGGGATTAAAAGCCAACGCTTCTGAATCCAGGATCACACTCTTAGCCTTCACCTGCTTTAAAACCCCCCGGATGATGTCAGGGAACATGGAGGTAGTCTCTTCCAGATTTCTGGAAAATAACCTCACCTTATTACCTTTCTTGTGGATTTCTATCCTAAATCCGTCATATTTCGGCTGGACATGAGCCTCTCCCTCAAACTTTTCCAGGATTGTTTTGGCATCAGGCAGCCTCTCGGCTAGCTGCGAACGGATGGGTCGTCCCACCGTTACACCCAGCTTTCTTATACCCTCCAGACCCTTTTCCCACAGCACTTCACCAATCAACCCTAAATCGGAAGTCTTGTTGTAAGCAATCTCAAGCTCCTTGCGGTTTTTGCGGTCACCCAATTTAGCCAAAGCAAAAGCGTCCAAAATCGTGGGGTCTCCCACCCCCAACCGGCTTGTCCCCAAAGGGATCCTAGCAAGGTGTTTTGCCGATACCGAGTCCATTTGTTGCAATAACCCGGCTAAAAGATTAACCTTTTTCTCTACTGTCCCCACCCCACTCGTTTTGGCAATTTCCAATAAAGTCTCAAAAACATCATACACGCCCAAACCGTCATGCCGAACTAGTTTCGGCATCTCAGATCCTGAACCAAGTTCAGGATGACGCATGGCACTGAGTTTTTCAGCCACTTTCCCCAAATCTCCAACTTTCCCATACTCTTTCAATACTTCCTCGCGACCTATTCCATAAGCCCTGGCTATTGCTTGGGCCACCAGCTTTTCACTCATCCCCATCTCAATGGGTTCATAAAAAGGCGCTACCCGGCTTTGGATTAAATAAACCACTTTGGCAATATCCCCAGCAGAAACTTCCGAAAAAAGTTGGGCTAAAATATCAATTAAGGATAACCTGGAAGATGTAGCTTCTAATTTATCTAAGTATTCTGTAAACCTTGCAAATATCACACTTGGATTGTAATAGATTGAGGCAGGGTTGTAAACTCGTTTAGCTCGAGTTTTCAGCTCTCGCTAAACAATTTTGAACTCAAAATATCTTTTTAAAGTTGCGGCTTGTAGTATTTTGAGTATAAAATGTACAAATGGATCACCAAAACTATCTTTTAACCTATTACCAGGGTCTTGCCCAAAAGCTTATTTCAGGTGATATCTCTGCCGAACAGTTTGCCGGGGAGCTTACCCAAATCCACCTGGCAATGGAGAAGAGGGTTTACCAGGACGGCCTGGCAGCCGGGTTTTTAAATAATTTAGGCTTCACTAACTTCCTGGAGAGGGAGCTAAAGGTAATCAAGCGTATTCCCCAGCTTGCCGGAGTCCTTTTAGCTTTGGATATTGACCATCTAAAACAATTTAATGATACCCTGGGGCATATTGCCGGGGACAAGCTTATCCAACTCTATGCTAAGGTTATGGCCCGGCATATCCGGGAGTCGGACTTAAAAGGCCGCCTGGGAGGGGATGAGTTTGCTGTCTTTTTAATCGGCTCAAACCTGGAAAATGCCAAGGTTGTAGCTGAGAGGATCAGGGCAGATATTATTGAGGAAGTCAAGAAAAACTTTCCCCAGCTCCCCTGGGAGCAAACAATCAGTATTGGCATTGCCCAAGTGAAAGCAGATGATACGGCAGAGCCTTTACGCCTCCGTGCCGATGATGCTTTATATGAAGCCAAAAAAGAGAAAAATAAGGTTGTTGTAGCAGGTAACTAGGGTAAGAGCAGCTTCCACCCAAAACGCCTGTGTTCGGCAAGCAGCAAACCCAACCCACCAACCATACTTTGGTCACCCTGAAAAAACTTTCTGATCATTTGTAATGATTGGCTGATTAGGGGGATATCATCTAAATTGATTGGTTTTGGCACAAACAAATCAACACCCGATTCTTTTGCAACACTCCCCTCAATCTCACTGCCGGTAACCATAACCACCGGCATCCGGGGGAATAAGCGTTTTACCTCCCTGGCAAAATCCAACCCGCTGCAGCATTGCAAGTTACAGTCGGTCCAAACGCCTGCAACCTGTTGGGATTTTTCCTGAAGATATGAAGACGCCTTCTGTAAATCAGGAAAAACAACAACTTTGTAATACAGCCCATCATCTGCCGTCCCGTCCACTTTAAAATACCCTTCATCCCCACAATTTTCCAGCAATCCTGCAAGAAGTGGATCATCCTCTACAACTAACACTGTTTTTCTATCAGGACAGCTCATAAAGTGGTAAAAACGACTATACCACCCTTAACAGAGCCTTGTCCAGACAGCAAATTTTGTGCCCACCCCTATCTCGTCTTTTCAAGTACCAAACGGATAGCACCTATTAAATCGTCGCAATCAAATGGTTTTGTTACAACATCTGCCGCCCACCGGACCTTTGGTACTCCAGCCGCCGCAGTCATCAATATAAACTGGATTCTGGGGTTATAACGCCAAACTTCCTCAACAAAACTTGCTGCGCCTTCTAAAACCCCCCTTACTGAATTGGGGTCACCCGGCATAAACAGGTCCATTAAAACCAAGTCGGGATCCCCTTCTCCTGCCTTCCAACTATCCAATAATTTCCTGGCTTCATTCCGGTTGCTGCAGGAAATGGCATCCATCCCTTCACCCTCAAGCAACGCCCCCAAAAGGGACCTGATAGAATCATCATCCTCTATAACCAGAACCCGCGGAATCTCCGCATTCATCTTATCAGGGTTACTTTAACATATACACTGCATTTTTTGTCCCGCCTTGTTTTTTGATCAGGCCCTTTTGCTTTAGGAAGCGTAGTTCCCTAAGTACCGTATCGTCGGAGTAATCCGGAAAGATTTTGCGGAAATCTTTATTCTGCATACTTTTATGGCGGTGTAAGTACTCCATAATCAGCATCTGCCTCTCATTTAAGGTCATCTGCTCCCCTAATTTATCCTTGACCCTGGCATCCATAGAGATCCTTCTCACCCGTTCTTTGACTTTATTAAGTTCAATTGCCACCCCTTCCGTAAAATAATCCAGCCAGGGAGTTAAATCCCTTTCATGGGTATCTAAAACCAATTGGTTAGAAACAGCCTGCAGCGTTAGATAATAATCCATGGGGTTATTGTCAAAATATTCTTCCAAGGAAAAGAGCTTCCTGATGTCGTAACCTTCTAAAAACATAATTAAAGTCGCTACCGCCCTGGCAGTCCGGCCATTACCCTCCACAAAGGGGTGGATCCTGGCCAGTTCATAGTGGATGATGCCCGCTTTTATCACCGAGTGTACCTCCTGGGACTCCCCGGAGTTGACCCAGTTGGTTAAATCCTCGATTAGATACGGTGCTTCAGCCGCCGGGGGGGGCGTGTAAGATACCTGTCCGGTCTTGCTGTTTTTTAAAACCACCTGGCGCGTTCTAAACTTACCTGACACATCCGGGTGGACAATTTTTTCCACCGTCAGCCGGTGGATCTCTAAAATAGTCTCCACTGTCAAGATATACCTTCTGCCCGGGCCAATCTGGGTAGCAATGCCTTCAATAAACTTTAAGACGTTACGGTAGTTTAAGACCTCTTGGATATCCCGCTCGCGGGCTATAACCTCCTGGCCGTCCAAAACCTCCTGGGCTTCTTCAAAAGATAACCTATTTCCCTCCAAGTGGGTACCGTGGTGGACAGAACGCTCCATTGCCTCTTTTTTAAACTTAGCTTCCCAGGCAGGAATTAAGGGAGAATTGGCAATAACCTCCCTTGAGGCATCAATGATACCGATGTTTTTCAGCATCCTGTTGGTGATCGTGTATTTTGGGACAAACATTATTCCTTCTCCTCTTTCATAAAGAATCTTGTAAGTACCAACCCGGCGACAATTGCTATAACCAATAAGAATGAATATTTGGTTAAGATTGTTAATACCACATCCCCTATTGAATAAATCGCCACCCCCCAAATGGTTGCCCAAACAAAGGCTGAGAGCGAGGCGATGGTTAAAAAGCGGAAAAAGTTCATCCCGACGGTGCCTGCAGCCAGAGACAGGAAGGCAGCCACATTAGGGTGGGCAAAGCCCAAAATCCAGGCACCGGAGCGGGAATGGATAAGTTGTTTGCGGGCTTTGGCAATTATCCCCCCATAACCCAACCTTTTAAAAATATCACTAAACCCCAAAGACCCTAAGACAAAATCCATCAGGTACCCGGAAGTTGCCCCAAGGGCTGCAAAAATCACTACTAAAGGAAGCTCCACCTGGCCAGTCCGGGCAAAAACTGCCCCCAAAGCGATAGCAACCATCCCGGGGACAAAAAAGCTTGCAACCACTAAACTTTCCAAGGCTGCCGAAAGGAAGATAATCCCATAACCGTACTTGGCATAAAGGCCACCGAAGGTTGCTACAAGCTCGGTGGAGGTAGGGACAGAGCCGCGGACAATGATAATAAAGATTAAATAGGCCAAAACCAGAAGGCCAGGCATAAAAAGGTCATTTTTGAAGGCTGCAATGAAGAATCTGGCCACAGAATTCATGCCCAAATTATTGCACATTTCCCGCAAAATGCCAAGTCAGTAGGAACCCAAGGGGAACTCAATTAAGGGGCGGAAACTGGTGAAGGGGTCTTTTTGACCATACCAATGGCTGGTAAATACTAGGTTACCGGGGCTACAGGAAAGATCACCATAAAAGCAACCGGAACGGTCATATCTATCTTCAAACAACTCCCAAATGAGGGGTTCATCCCCCCATTGGGGATAAAAAGCATTGCCCAAAATATTAAACTCCCTTGCATAAGGTATTCGGGATTTTACCATATTGCCCTGATATTTTTCCAAGCGCAATATCCCGGCAACCAAGGGCTTTATAACCCGGTCGACTTCTTTCATGGAAACTGCACATCGGGAGGCAGGCGGAACTTCCGGGGAGTAACCTGAAGTAGCAATTTTTCCCTCTTCCCTTAAGCGTGCCAACTCCTGCCCTAAACGATCGTCGGTATAAAGTTGTCTGCCGCCGTCATACTTTAATCTGTCACTTCCGTCTACTATTACCCAGTAAGGCCCGGGGAATCTGGCAGCATCTCTGCTTAATTTCCCTGCCTTAACCCAATCCCAAAACAAATCACTTGGTTTTATTTTCCAACCGGGATATTTATCATCAGGTTGCAAGGCCACCTTACGAGAAGGAAAAACAGGGCGAAAGGGAAAAACATGGGCTTCAAGAGTGGTAAACCCCTCTCCTGAAGCTACCCGGAGTGTTTCTAAAATAGCCTTGGGAGGTGGAGGGACAGGAACTTCCCGGCCAAAAAACCCATTTTCCCAGGATTCTCTTTCCGAGTCAATTAACCGGCGGGTTTCACTCATACCGGACGTATTCTATCCGCCGTTTTAATATTTGTCAACTTGGAGTAATTACTATAAAATGTTTTAAGTATGGTCAAAAAATCCCAGGTAAAAAAACAGGAAGATAAAAAATTCCACCAGGAGTTAATTTCCCAAATGCTGACCCTAGCCACCACAGGATTTGGGTTAGTGGCAGCTTTGGCCTGGAACCAAACCATCCAGGATTTTGTCAAAGCTTTTATAGAACCAAGGATCCCCGGCTCGGGGCTTTTATCCCGTTTAATCTATGCCATTTTGATCACCGGCCTGGCTGTCTTTATCACTTACCAGCTCTCCCGGCTCGCTTCCCATTTTGGAGCGCGCAAATAGTCCCCTGCTCCACCCTCACCACCTTAACAATTTCTAAAAACTCTTTCGGTACCTGGGTCTCCTCTACCGCCGAAAGGATTGTCTGTTGGCCGTTTATGACCGAAGTCACAAAATGGCGGTGATTATCATCCAGCTCGGAAAAAACATCATCCAGTAAAAGTATGGGCATTACCCCTTTTAACCCTTTGATAAATTTAAGCTCCGACATTTTAAGCTGTAAAACCGCCGTCCTTTGCTCACCCCTTGAGCCAAACTGGGCCAGGTTTCTATTAATATGATCCTTCGACTCGCTCCGCTCGCTCAGGACGACGAAGTCGAAGTCATCCCTATGGGGGCCGATTAAACTGGCCGAGGCTGCAATCTCGCGAGGTAGGTATTTTTCTAAGCGCTCTGCCGAAAGAACATTCTCATGATAGATGAAACTAAACTCTTTATGGTTTACCTCTTTGTTTAAGGTCTCAAAAAACACCCTCCTTTTGGCCGATACTATTTGCCCGGACCCTAAAGCCGTATCCGTCCAGTATTCCAACTCGGGAACCTGGGCCAAACCTTCCCTGATCTTTTTTAAAAGCCTGTTTTTAGCTATTATTGCCTGGTGGTATGAGGTCAGGGCGTTTTTATACTCCCTGTCAACCTGGGCCAAAGTTAAATCTATATGCCAGCGTCGCAGGGAAGGCGGCCCGGTGACTAAATTAATATCCTCAGGGGAAAAATAGATCACAATTAAGTTTCCTATATAATCTAACGTCCTTCTTGAGATACCGTTGACTTTAACCTTCTTCTCCAAACCCTCCAATCCATCCTGCCGTTTTTGCATCCCAATTTCAAGTTTAGTGTAGTAATCGGTTATCGGTTTTCGGTTCTCGGGATTTGGTTTTTCAGTTTTCGGTCTTTCAGCTACTGACTGACTGACAACCGATAAACTGTCATCTGACGACTGACGACTGACGACTGACGACTGCTCCTCCCCCACCTCCCCCTCTACCCTGGTAAAATCTTCCTCCTCTTTTACCAGCTCAATGTCTTTTTCTGCACGGGGGGATTTGGTGGTTGCTAAAAAGTAGATTGATTCCAAAAGGTTGGATTTTCCCTGGGCATTATCCCCTATTAAAAGGGTTATCCTATCCAAATCTAGATCCAATTTAGAAAAGTTACGGAAATTGGTAAGCTTAAGATTTTTGAGATACATATAAATTTCTAATTTCTAATTTCTAATTCACCTAATCAAACACCAATGTCTAAATAACAAATAATTAAATTTATTTAACTTTCTTATATATGGAGTTAAAAATCAGGTTTAACTCTTTGGCTTCTTGCCATAAAGGTTTCGCCTCTTCTTTTAGTTCAGGCGCAACAATAACTATCATTCTAACAAAATGCTTTGTCTCTCTTGATTCCTTCTTACAAATCCCAACCTTATGTTTAAAATCTTGTCTGCTTTCAGCATCATCTGCTTCACAATAGTTAGCTCCCACGCTTGTCCCACACTTTATAAGCTGAGTAATTAGTGGATCGGTAATTGGGCCTCTTGATATCTTTGTACAGAATCGAATAATATCTTCTCCAAGTTTGGCAGTTCTTTCTTCTAAATCAAATTTTTTAGCATTTGGATTATTAGTCATTCTTTAGATCAATTAAAAATTAGGTTAATTAGGTTAATTTTCTATCCTCCCCAGTGCCCTAACCCCAAAAACTCTTTCATCCTAAAAGACAGGTGGCTTTTTTCGAAAAACCAACCCGGACGCCAGGCCAAAAGGCCGGATGCTAAAATAACAATACCCAACCCGATAAAAATAGGTGTTGTCCCGAAAAGGTCAGATAACCCCCCGGCTAAAATTACCGGAATAGCAGAAATTGAGGTCATAATCACCGCCAAAACCGCAAATAGCTTCCCCCTTTGACCCTCCGGTGTCCTCTCCTGCAACACAGTTTGGGAAGGCACTGTAATTAAGGCCGCAGAAAGCCCCAGTATAAAAGCCATAATACTAAACAGTGTTGATACAGACGGCGCACGGATGAAAAAACGCGGCCTTACGGCAACAGCCGGGATCTCCGGGGACTGCAAGATTTGGGCAATTGCCGGAACGAGCCCAATAAGGATAAAAATCAAGCCAGCTACAACCACCGCCGGAATTACCACCGACCGCCGGGGAAGGCTATGAAACCATCTCCCTACTACAAAGGCTCCCATTACAATCCCTAACCCCAATGGCAGCATCACAAAAAGCGAGGCATCTGTGGCCCTAATATGCAAAACCCGCTCAAGGTAGGCAGGAGAGATAACCGCCAGCACTCCTACCAATCCCTGCACAGCAGATAAAAGCCCAATTGCAGCTGCCACCGATAACTTGCCTTTAATGAAAACAAAAATATCCCCAATCTCCCTAAAAGTTAGGTCCACCATACCTTGTAATTTGTTAGTCAACAGGAAATCGCGGAACCTTAATGGGGCTCCGGGAGTCCTTATTGTCGGAAGTTTACCGGCAAAAAATGAGGCAATAATTAAAAGCACTGCCCCTGCCAAAAAAATATAATTGATCCCAAAGGCATTTAAAACCGGCCCACCGGCAGTAAAACCGATCATAAAAGCGCTGTAAAGGGTCAGGGAAAAGAGGGAATTTGCCATCATCAACTGTTTTTTGGAAACCAGCATTGGGATGGAGGAGCTTTCAGCAGGCATAAAAAACTGGACCAGGGAGTTTCTGATAAAAGTATTAATTAAAATTAAAGGGTAAGAGCTTTTAATAAAGATAAACATCAAAAAAATCACTGCCAAGACTAAGTCAACCATAATAATAACTTTCCGCCGGTCCGCTAGATCTACCGCAACACCTGCAAAAACACCAAAAAATATCACCGGCAGATAGATGGCTAAAAGTAAGCCTGAAACAGCTAAGGTAGAGTCTGTAAGCTTAAAAACCCAGATAATCAGGGCAAAGTTGATAATATTGTCCCCAAGTTGCACGAGGATCTGGTTTAACCACAAAAATCGAAAACCCCGGTTTCTCACTACCGAGGCAAATGTAGGTTTTTCTGCCATAAGCTAAAAGTTATTATATCAAGTTCATAGTTATTTGTTCGTAGTTCATAGAGGGGATTTTCTATCCATGAACAATGAACCACAAACTGTGAACTATTTCTGGCAAGAAGGGCAGAAGAAGGTGCCCCGGCCGGCTTGGGTAATTCTTTTTACAGTACCACCGCAACTCTTGGGGCAGGGTTTACCGGCTTTACCATAAACCATGAAGTGATCCTGCATTGTGCCTTTTTCACCCAGGGCATTGACATAGGCATTTTCAGAAGATCCGCCGTATTTGATCCCCATTTTTAAAACCTCAAGTAAAGCATCATAAAGTTTTTTGATTTCATTATCATCTAAGGTATTTGCCTTTCTTTCAGGGTGAATTTTTGACAAAAACAAAGCTTCATTGGCATAGATATTCCCAACACCTGCAATTTGGGCCTGGTCCATTAAAACAAGCTTTACGGGCATTTTTTTCTTTAGAATAATTTCTTTAAATTTCTCCGGGGTGAATTCATAAGTTAAAGGCTCAGGTCCAAACTCCTCAATTGCTTTTAATTTTTCCACCTCGGAAGTTTTAACAATTTTTACGTAGCCAAATTGCCTGACGTCATTGAAATACAAAACAGAGTTATCGGAAAAAGTGAAAATCACATGGGTGGTTTTTGCAGGTAAGACAGTTCCTGCAAAAGGGATCGGATGGCCAAAAGTAGCTTGTTTGCCATCCTTATGGTAAACAAGCTGGCCGGAAAGCTTTAAGTGGATAACCAGGCTTAAATTATTGTCCAAATCTATGAGTAAAATCTTTGCTCTTCTTCGCAGGTTTAGAACTTTGCTACCTACTATATCCTTTGGATTTCCCTGGAAAATTTTGGGCAACCGGATTTCAACATCTGAAATCTTTAAACCAACAATCTTACCCTGCAGCCCCAATCGTATCGTCTCCACCTCGGGTAATTCTGGCATATTATTTGTATAGCTGACTGTGAGTGCCCAGCATCTCGAATATTACAACTAAATCATCCTTAGGGCTACTCTGCTCTGAATATAAGGCCCGCCAGTCACCGGTAATATTGATACTTCGAAAGCCCTGAAGCTTCCCACTTAAAGGATGGTTATTTAATTGAGGATCAAACGAATTACGGAGAAATAGCTCTAATTTTTTATCAAAGAAAGACTTCACCTTACCATCAGCTTTGTTATATTGTTTTCTGAACTTTCTGGAGAACCTGACGCGCATATTTTTTGTCCTGCTTATTAAGCCAGTTTATCGCATCCTTGGCATTAGTAAAAGTCGGAGAAACCTTTCCGGCCTTAATGTCCTCTTTAGATTCCTTTAGGGCACGCAAAAGGTAAGGGGTAGGCTCTTCGGAGGCAGTAAAAGTGACAGTTTTTGTTTTCACTAGATTTTTTAAAAAGCCGTTTACTAAAGCACTCAAGCTTAAACCCATATCTTCTGCTACCTTCTGGGCTTGTCTTTTAACAGTGGGATTAACTTTGACATTTACAATAGCTGTATTCATATATACGTAGTATAAACTTTGTATATACCATAGTCAATACAATTTAGGCCGATTTAGTTACTCAAGTCTCCTACTCGCCGCAGGTATGTCCAAAACAAATGTTCCAGTGGCTGTTTTTAATGGCTCTGGGTCATCAGGTAAAGCTAAATCGTACCAACTGTTGATAAAGCCGATAAATTGGTACTCTGGAGAATCTTCCCCGTATTTTCTCTTTAACTCCACCATAGCGGGAATCTCGCCGCTCGGGCTGGAAAGCTCTGCCGGACGGGGAGTATCAATCGGATAAAAAGATCCAAAATGAAGGTCAATGCCTTCGGATTCTATTGGAAAACCAATAAACCCACCTCCTGGTAAATTAAGTACCAACCTGAGATACTTCTCAAGATGCAGAGGATCTGGTTTAGGAGGATTATCAAGCCCAGATACAGCAAACTGTAAGAGCTCCTTATCTTTTTCAATCCAGCGCTGGTAGCGGTCCATGTTGGCAACAAGTTTTTCAATTCTCTGGGCCGGATCAAAGTCTTCGTTTGTGATCTCATATCCTACTCCCGGATTAAGCGGAGTGAAGGTTTGGGCCACTTCAAATCTGCTCGGGAAAAGCTCCACCTGAAAGGGTACTTGCCTATCCTCTACCTGAAGAAGTACCGACGTCCGATAAACCAGCTCAAACATCCCCCGTGCGTCCCTCACCCCGGAATCACGCAGTTTTTCCGTTTTATCACTGACGAGAGGAAATCTCTGACCTAAATGCACAATTTCAGCCTTACCCGGTTCAAACTCAAGATCATCACTCATATACCCAAAGCATACAAGCTAACTTATCCCTAGTCAAACCCTAGGAGAGGAAATCAATAACCGGTTTTACGAATGCTTCCGGATCTTCCATAATAAAAACATGACCCCCGGAGAAGAACGTGTGAGCTATTCTGGCAGAGCGGTACGTTTTAATGAAGGTGAGAAACACTCCTTTATTCTTTCAGCCAGTGCTATCCCCCTATGCCCAAACAACCACTCTGGCCATCTCGGCCTCGCTACCTCTGCCACACCCTCCAGATCCAGTATAACCGGGCACCTTCTAAGACCAAGAAGCTTATCTTTAAATTCATGATGCAGTATCTCTATATCTTGATGGCTCAGTTTTACAACTGGACAGTGTTCACCATCTTCTCTACTTGCCATACTACTAGTCTAGACCTCATCTTAAAAATCCGTCAAGACTTTAAATTACTATGGATTAGATCTAAAATTTTTTCCTTAAACTTACTTTGGGAAAACTTTTCTGCCTGGTTAACACAATCCTCAACCTTGTACTTATTAGGATCAAACTTCTCTAAAACTTTGACCAAACTGTCCACAGTTTCCTCATCACTCTCGCCTTTTGCAAAAAACTCCCCGGTTTTACCTTCTACTACAGTTTCCAGATAACCCCCGGATTTTAAGGCTATTACAGGTGTCCCTGCAGCCATTGATTCCACAACGGTAATCCCAAAATCTTCATCCTCTGCTGCCACAATCAAAGCTTTTGCCTCTGAGTAGAGTTTTATCCTTTCTTCATCAGAAACATGACCCAGGAATTCAATGGTAGTTGGTAGCTGGTAGCTGGTAGCTAGGGTTTTTAGGTGTTGTAACTCCGGCCCGGATCCTACAACCTTTAGAGGTAAACCTAATCTTCCACAGGCCTCAACAACTATATCCACCCCTTTCCCCTTCCATAACCTGGATAGAGATAAATAGTATCTTTTCACAAGGGGACGCCTTGCAGTACTGCAAGGCGTCCCCTTAAACAATTCCACCGGCGGGTAGATAACCACCGCTTCCCTTCTATAAAACTTACCTATTCTCTCTTTCACATTTTCCGAATTGGCCACCAAAATATCCGGTTTTTGGCTGGTTTCAAAATCAACAATCCGAAGGTAATGGTTAGCAAGTTCTGCCCCAATCCTCTTCCACCAGCTCTTTTTATAATTAAAGGAAGTAGCATAGCCATATAAATACCTGGGAGGGGTATGGATATAGGAAATATGTAAGGCCCCGGGTTTAACTTTTACTGCCTTAGAGAAATATATATTACATGAAGAAATGACCACATCATATTCAGAGAGATCAAAACTTTCAAAAGCTTTGGCAGAGAGAAGCCTGAAAGGAGAAATCAGCCTGCCTGCCCCGGGAATTTTTTGCAACCATGAGGTTTTAATATCCCAATCCTTCAGCCTATCCGCATGCGGTCCCAGCCCCTTGGGATCATAATAAGCCGTATAAACAGGAGCTTCAGGAAAAATCTCATGCAAAGCCTCCACAACCCTCTCTGCCCCCCCATATTCTTTTAAGTAATCATGAACCAAGGCAACTTTCATGGATAGCGCTATTGTAGCAAAATTCAGGGAGATAAATACCTAAAGAAGAGGTACAGCCTTCTACCGCGGGCGATACAAACCTCTGTAGTTTACAAAACCATGCGGGTCATACGAAATACCCTCGGCCCTATCCTCGTTAGCCTGAACGCCGGAATCAAATGGGCTTCTTGAAATATGTCTTAAATCGGGTACTTCTTCCGTCTTTGCACATTGATCGCCTGTTTGAGCTCCTTCAGAAGCTTGTTTAATAGGTCCAAGTGCACCTAGAATTTTGCCCAGATTTTCTTTCATAAAACTTTCTTCTTTGTATCATCTTGTTAGCTTACTTGTCAAACTGACTATTTTTTGCTTGTTTGGAGTTTATTAGCTACCCCCACAACACAATCTTCGGTAATACATCCCTATTTTCTTTTAAGCAATCATGCACTACGGCTACTTTCACCTTTAGATTACCCCAAAAATCGACCTTGAATCTTCATAGAACTTGATATAATATTGTCCTGAGGAGGTGATCATATGGCAGAACAGCTCAAACCGGCACCCCAGATATTAGAAGAGGTTGAACAAGCAACTCTAGAGAAAGTAAAGGGCCTTAAAGAACCAGCCCAGGGGGATAGACCAGATCTAACTACACCCATTAGGATAAGACTAATAAGACGACCCGAACCCGGACGTGCCCTCTAAGGGTTATTTCTTTCCTGTTTGGAGTTTATTGGTCACTTCCCTGACGGCTATTTTAGGTAAAATAGCCTTATTCGCCTTTAAATAATCCTCTACCCTATCCCTGTGATACTTGATCAAATCACGCAATAACCAGGAAACTGCCTTGGTAATTAAGATATCTTTTTCTTTTTTTAATTTGTCCAGATTTTCAAAGGCTAAATCCGAAAACCTTGGGTCATCGGAGTGGCTGACCGGCTTAGTTAAAAGCACCAAAGAAGCCCTTCTTTTATGGATATCAGGATCTTTGACAAACTTATTTAACAAAATATCCCATTCTTTCCAGTTTGCCAGTATCTCTTTGGCCTCAAAAGTACTCTGGCATAAAGAGTCCACCTCTCCCCAACCCTCTGCCCCGGTAAGCCATTTGTCCAGATACTTAGGATCAATCTCTTGCCTTTGTTCTGGCAAATATTCCAAAATCTTCCCTCCCAAACTCCTTTCAGTATGTGACTTCCCGGCAAAAGTAGAATCCAGCAAAGAAAGCAGCACATTTAATGAAATATCCTTTTGTTCCCTGACCCACTTTTTAATAATCTCCCTCATTTGAGGGTTGGTGATATTTAAGCAGGGTTTAGTGGTTCCCATGTAACTTGCAGGATTAAACCAACTACTGACTTTCTTATTTGTCCCAGCAACCCTTTTGATTTCTTCCAAAATTTCCTGGTGGTATTTATTCATTGTTCAGTCTGTAAAGCTATTCCGGGGGTCGTAAAGCCTGCGGAAAAAGTTAATGTCCAGCTTTTTTGCCTTTGATTTAGGTTTAAATGCTTCCCAGGATTTTAACCCTTCTTTTTTTAATCTTTCCTCAAATGCTTTTGGCGGCCGGGGGTCTTCCTTAAAATACTCAAACAATTGATGGAACATGTAGTAATAAATCTCAGCACTTTTACGGATCTGCTCTTCCGGGGCAAGGTTTAAAACCCGCTTCACCTGCTTTTTACGTTCCTCTGAAAAATATTTAGACAACTCCCCAAGCTCCTCTAAACTTTCAATATTTTTACCATCCACCTCCACTGCAAAATCAGCCAGTTTTTCCCAAATACCTTCATAAGAAATATGGCTCATAAAATCAATGGCAGTATCAATCTCCCCCTCAAATAGATAGTAAATATCAATATTTCTAAAGGGAGGATTAATATTCCATACCGGCATATTAAGGTCAATGAATTTTTTATTGAGAAGTGTCTTCCCGAATGTCCGGTACGGCCCCGTCCAACCTACTCCGTAAGCAAAAAGGTCAAAGTTTATACTCCAGACATAAAATTCCAGGTTAACTCCTAAATCCGCTACCTGCTTCCGGCTGCCCTGAAACCAATGCTGTCTTCTTACTAAACTTTCCACCTGGTGCTTGTTTAAAATGATGTTTTTGCCGTCCATACAAAACGGATCTGATTGCACTCTCTCTTTAAGGACTTCATGGACACATTTGATAAAATCAACCATCTCCTCTTCTGTGACCTTATATCCTTCGTAATTCCTAGCCAGCTTCAGTCCTAAAATAACAAAGGGCAAAAGGAACCAGCGGAGCACTTTGGGAGGAAGCAAAAAAAGCCCTTCCTTAAACCTGTCAGGAGATTTTTTAAATTTTTCAAATAAATTAATGGCAAAAAGGTCTATAAAGTAGGAGTCTGTTTGGCCGGGGGCAAAAGGCCAGAATTTAGTACTCCCTCCTCTCCCAATTGCCTGAGATACTGCTTCTAAATAATTTTCAACAATTTCATTATTCATTTAGCTTAACCCTTTCTTCTAAATCTTTATATTTTATTTCTATATCCCTGCCGGATGTGGGCATAGTGATAGTAAACTCTTCACAATTGGCCAAAGTATCAATGGAGGTTTTACCAAGAAGCTTTCCTACCAGCACCTCGGCCGATCCGGTATGGGTGGAAAGGATAATATGTACATCCGGCCCTACACTTAGGTGACGGGTAAAATAAGAGAGATGTTTAAATAAACTGCCGAAATTTTTCTCTATCTCTTCCGGAATTTTACCCTCATGCTGCAACCAATAAATCACCTCTTCTTCTTTTTGTCTGCGCAACTTAAGCGCTTCCCAGGTCATCTCATCACTCATCCCCAACCTTTGGTAGGACAAAGTCTCTTTCTTTTGTTTCTTATGTAATAAGAAATCTTTATCATCAACCTGAGCCAGTTCTTCAATTTTTTTCTCAATAATGGCAATAGTTTCCACAGCCCGGCGGCGATGGCTGGATAAAAACTCTACCACCACGCCTTTTGGTAGCTCTTTAAAGATCTTTTCTCCGGCCAAAGCAGCTTGAACTTTACCTTTTTCGGTTAAATACCCCTCGGCATCATCCCAACCGCTATACCCCGCCTCTCCGTGACGGACAAAATGCAACACTACTTTTCTACCCTGTGATTCACCTTCTCTAGTCTCCACATCACTGTCTGACATCCTGCAGACATTATATTACAATCACAAATGGTACAATAACTTTGATGCCCATTATTAAGAAGTTTATATTTGCTCCGCCGTTTGTTTTACTTCTGGCTGCCTTCTACCAAAACCTAAATACTTATTTAGGCAACATTTACTTTATCTTTTCCTTGGATTTTCAAGTTTTACTACAAATTATCACCTTTTTACTCCTGACCCTTCTTGCAGGTTTGTTTTTTGCTGTCTTTATTACCTTAGCCCAAGACTTAAAACTTACCCTTCCGGTTGCCTTTTTAGGTTCACTTTCATCACTTATATTTATCCCTCCCCCTTTTAACCTGGTAATTTTATTAGGCTCCCTGCTTTCACTTATCCTCACTTCTTTTACCTTAAGCAAAAAACTCTCTTCTTACCTTAATTTCCAACCCACCAACCTCCTTACCCCTTCCATCAACCAGCTTTCCGTTTTACTAATTTTGGTGGCTTCAATTACCTTTTACCTTGCTGCCGATGCCCAGATTAAAAAGGCAGGTTTTCAAATTCCGGACTCGGTAATTGACCCTGTGATTGCCATGAGCATGAATAATCTAACTGAAGGGTCTGCGGAAATTCCTGCTCAAAGAGCACAACCTCAAATTCCCCCGGAACAAATAGAGATGCTCCGACAAAACCCGACCCTTTTGCAGCAATACGGCCTTGACCCGAGCATTCTGGATGAGCTTTCCCCTCAAACCTCCAAAACCCCTCAAAATCCCCAACAAGCTCTTATCAAAAACGAAGTTAAAAAGCAGATTAATACCCTAATCCAACCTCAAATCCAATTCCTGCCCATTATTTTGGCCGCCCTTTTCTTCTTAACCTTAAAATTCGGCCTCTCAATTTTATCTTTTATCCTCTACCCGGCAATCTGGCTAATCTTTTGGATCCTGGAAAAAACCGGGTTCACTACCTATACCAAAGAAATGCGTGAAGTCAAAAAATTAGTGGTTTAGACGACAGGCAGGGGAATTTTAGTTGACGACCCGGGAAGAAAGGCTTGGTATTGTCTTAAAAAAGGCGTAGTTGCTTTCTCGCCTCTAAGAACTAAAAAGAAAGGGTACGGTCTCTGCTGATCTAAATTAAGCTGGATAATTGCAGCTTCTGCTTGAGAATAATAATCTACCATTATAGCCCCATAAGGAAGTTTATTTTTAAGGGAATAAACTGCCACAGAACCGAGCCGTTTAGTTTCAATAATTCTATTTATCTCTGCTATTGCCCCTGGCGATGTTCCTTGCGGCTCTAAAAAGAGCTGCACATTTAAGCCCTCCTTACCGGTAACAATCTCTAAAAAATCTGGCTCTTGAGTGATCATTTGAGCCATGGTACTGCCCAAAACTAAAACATCTTGCTGCGCTTGCCTTAACAACTGGCCGATTATTCCCAAATGCCTGGGCGGTATGCAAATCTCCACATTCGGTTCTAAACTATTGCTCAAAGCCTCAATGACAAATTGTCTCTGTGTCGTCCCCCCAAGACCTGCCCCCCGGCGTAATTCTTGATAGATGGCGGGAGGAATATCCGCTGTTATTCTTACTGGTCGTTCTACCTCTTTTGTTCTTCCCATTGGCCGTAATGTACCACAAAGTAAGTTATGTGTGAAGCGGCTTCATCTCACCCCAATTAGGACCGACTTCTTACAAAACTCTGATTTGACTTGGGGGATCAGATAAAGTATTATTATAGGTGGAGCGAGAGAGTTTTTACTCTCCATGACGCTAAAGTCTAAAAACCTAAGCGTGAGGCGCTCCATTTTTTGTCCTCATTTTTGCTTTTTATCCATCACTGAGTAAAAAACTTTATTTTTACTTTTATCCTCCACTAAAATTACCCGCACCTTTCGGAGTGATTTACTACCATCATCTTTTACCACAACCATCGCTTCCAGCGCATAAAAAGTCTTACCGTTTCTGACTGTGATGTTTTGGACAGTAGTAGATTTTTCGATAATCTCCTTCGCATGGGGAAGAAGCTTCATCCTTCTGTAAGTATCATTAAAAGTGCGCTTTTTTGCCCCTGTAGCCCCGGAAATATGCCTCCACCCCATCAAGGAAACTCTTATGTCACACTGCAAGGCAGGACAATGAGTCTTCTGTCCTCTCCATTGACAGTAAAACTCCCATGCCTCTTGCTTGAATTTTTTCAATTTACCCACAAGATCAGGATAACAGAAATTTGCTAAGTTTTCAGAGTTTTCATTTCGCCCCAGTTGGGGCCGGACTTAGATAGGAAATTTTTGGACAGTCCCTTTGGCAAATACCCTATCAAAGTCATGGTCAAAAGTGGCCAGGTACTTAATTTTATTCTCCTGCATGATAAAAAGATGGTAAGCATCCCTCGGTCTTAAATTATATTTAGCCACTATGTCTACAACCTTCATATGCCTTTTAGTGTCATCCGGCGGGTTAACCAGCCTAAACTGTGGCAAGGAAAAAATTTTTTTTAACCCAATTTTGAGCTGGCCCTTCATTTCCTGTTTAGTTTTACGAGAAAAACGCAAACTCCCCTGTAAAAATTCATCTAAAGAAAGCGAAGATGTAAATATTTCCGCTCTTTTTAGAATAAGCTGCTTTATCGTTAACACGGCCTGGTTATAAAAAGGAGATTTTTTGTCCTGAAGAAAAATCAGGACATTCGCGTCAAGGTAACATCTTATCATATTCTTCATCCAGCGCCTTGTTTAATTCTTCAGGGGTAGGATGATAATCTAAATTCAAGTGGCCAGAGAGCTTTTTTACCAATTTTTCCACCTCTTTTTCAGTTAGTTTTTCCTCCTTAAAAACCAACTGTCTACCTTTCTTTGACACACTCATTTTTCTCCCGGGTTGGATACCTAATCCCTTGGGCAGAGTCACAACTGTACTGGAGCCAAGCTGGAAAGTTTGAACAGTGTAAGTCATATATACGATATTACCATTTTGATATATATCTGTCAAGACGGAAATTTTAGGCCCGCAGTGGCTGCATTTCACCCCAATTAGGGCCGACTTTGACCTCGGCAATCACCGGCACGGAGAGTTTTAAGGCATTTTCCATCTTTTCTTTTACCATCTTCCCCACTTCGGCAGCGCTTTCCGGGTCACACTCAAACAAAAGCTCATCATGCACTTGGAGAATCAGCTGACAGCTTACAGCTGACTGCTTATAGCTTTTTTTGTCTGGCTGTTGGCCGTAGTCGGTTAGCTGTTTGCTAATTTCCACCATCGCCTTTTTAATCATATCCGCCGCCGTGCCTTGAATCGGGTGGTTGACTGCTGCCCGCTCCCCAAAGGCCCGCATCATCCTGTTGCCTGCCGTAAGCTCGGGGATATACCGTTTTCTGCCCCATATAGTCGTAACATACCCATCCAGATGTGCCTGCTGCAGAACTTTTTCCATCCACTCTTTTACTTTCGGGAACTGGGCAAAATATTCCTCAATATAGGCCTGAGCAACCTTATATTCCACCTCTAGCTGCTTGGACAGGGCATGTGCCCCCTGGCCGTAAAGGGTGGCAAAATTAACCGTTTTACCGACCATCCTTTGCTGCTTGGTAACTTCCTCCAAAGGTACCTTAAAAATCTTGGCCGCCGCAACAGTATGGACGTCCACTCCCTGTTGGAAAGCGGCTTTAAGCCCCGGGTCATTAGCAATGTGAGCCAAAATCCGAAGCTCAATTTGTGAGTAATCTGCTGCCAAAAGGATCTTTCCTTTTGGCACTATGAAGGCTTTGCGAAGTTCCGAGCCCATCTCACCTTTAATTGGGATATTTTGTAAATTAGGGTCTTGGGAAGAAATTCTGCCCGTGGCTGCCCCCTCTACATTGAAGGTAGAATGGATTCTGCCATCATCCGCTACTGCTTTAGGCAGTGCATCAACATAGGTTGAAATCAACTTGAATAGTTGCCTATACTGAAGTATCAAGGGAATCACCGGATGGGCAGTCGAGAGCTCCCGGAGTGTCCCCTCATCTGTTGACCGGCCGGTTTTAGTCTTCTTAATTACCGGCAGGTGTAGCTCATCAAAAAGCACTTCTGAGAGCTGCTTTGGACTATTCAAGTTAAGCTGATGGCCTAAGTTCGAGTATATTGCTTGTTCATTATGGGCTAATTTACCCTTTAAATCCTTGCCTAACTTACCTAAAAACTTAAGATCTACCAGCACCCCCATCTCGGACATCTTCTTTAAAATAGATTCCACTTGATGATCTAAATCAGTCGTGCTTTGACCTGTCATTCCGGCTTGTCCGGAATCTTTCTTTGATTCTGGAGTCATCGCTTCGCTCCTCCCCAGAATGACATTATTATGTCCTGGTATTCTGGGAATCAGACTCCGAAATTCCAGTTCCTCAAAGACCTGCCTGGCTTTTTCCCTCTCAAAATCATGCACCCTACAGGCTAAAAGATCCAGTTTTATGGGTGCATTTGTATCAATAGTAGCTAACCTTTTGCTCATTTCGGCACTTCCTTTTCCCTCCTCTAAAAGCTTCTTGGCCCTCTCAGGTAATTCATCCAAATGCTTGTAGACCTTTTCAACGGAGCCATATTTTTGGATCAAATTGGTGGCCGAGACCTCCCCTATCCCGGGCACCCCCGGGATATTATCCGAAGCATCCCCCGAGAGAGCCTTAAAATCCACTAAATTTTTGGGGGCAAAGCCATAGCGGGCTGCAAATTCCTCTTCCCCATAAAGCCCAACGTCTGAAAGGGTTTTTTTAGGCAAAAGCACTTTAATTCTCTTCTCAATCAGCTGGGTAATATCCCTATCCCCTGTGACAATGATTACTTCCAAGGCTTTTTCTTTCTCTACAGCCTGCCTGGCTAGTGTCCCTACTAAATCATCTGCTTCATACCCTGCCAAGCTAAACTCTGGGATGTTGAAAGCTTCCAGAACCTGGTGGACGTGTTTATATTGGCCGGAGAGCCCTTCTTCCATAGGTTTTCTGGTAGCCTTGTAGCCTGCAAATTCCGTGTGGCGGAAAGTGGGAGCCTTAAGGTCCCAGGCCACGGCAATATAGTCCGGTTTAAGCTCTTCCAGGGAGCGCAGGAGCATGGAGGTAAAACCATAAACGGCATTTACCAGCTCACCCTTACTGGTGGAAAGCGGCGGCGTGGCATGATATGCCCGGTGCAAAAGCGCATTGCCGTCAACAAGTACTAATCTTCTTGTCCTGAGCGAAGTCGAAGGATTCATATAGGGGAATTTTAGCAGAAATTAAGTTGGATAACGAATAAGGTCTAGCTACCTTCTAAGTCTCGTGTCCGGTATCAGTTTGCCGTCAGGCGAGTACCCATCACCCCTAAACCGTCTAACATAAAACCTGATACTACAATCCTCAGGCAATTGATGAATCATCTCTGGGTGATGATACTTCCTATGATCTTCGTCGCAAGGGCTGATCCAGTCCACCCAAAAATTTGAACCTTCTTCTCCGCTCTTAAGGTCCACCAAAAACGCTGAAAAATTTTCTATCGAACGTTCAGGTTCTCTTACCATCATATAGTGTCCTTCACCAGAGTCTACTTTAAGACCCCATTTTTGAGGATCCACATTAAATTGTTCCGTTAACTGCTTATAAATTTGTTGCTTTAGTAGCGAATAATAAGGAAAATCAGGATTTGTCGATAAATCCCATTCAGCGAAGGTCTTCCCGAGTTCCTGTGCTTTCAGCATTAGCTTAGTCCTTTGGACTTCTGTGAGTTGTTTCTGCGAACTGTTCATGGTCTTATTATAACAAATAACACCCCTTACCCTTTTAGCTCGCTTTGGAAGGGTTATCTCCGATGAAGTTGTTGTCTGAAGTACCGCAGATGAAGTGCCCCTAAAGCGAAACATGCAACCCCAAGCGTGGGAAGGCTTGGTACTCTCCCTAAGCTACCATAAGCTATTAAAGCAGGCCCTGCTGCCATTAGAGCCACAGCAGCGGCTACATTTCCAGGGGTTTTTGGCCATAGTACTTTCAGGTCATCCCATAGCCCCTCAAGATAAGTAGGCACTTTTAAAATAATACCGTCCATGCGCTCTGCGACTATGGTAGCTAAACCTCTTGATCTCTCTCCTCGCTCGTTCATACCGTGATATTAATCCCTTCTACAAGATTCGTCAACCTGTTGTCTTGGCCACCTAGATAGAGAACGGTTGTCCTCCTTTCTCAAGATAACTTTTAATATAAGCTTGTGGGGTCTGGTAATGCAAGGAGTGGTGGTATCTTTTTTGGTTGTATTTGGTATTGAATAACTCACACCTTCTGTTGACCTCATCCAGGTCATCATTTAGTAAATCATCCTGGTAGTTAAAGAACTCATATTCAACTGTTTGAATAAGCCTCTCAGCCCTGGAGTTTTCTTTAGGGGTATGAGGATGGGAGAAATAATGTGGGATATTAAGCTTTTCTGTAAGCTTGTGGAAGTTAAGTAAGTATTCTGAGCCATTGTCAGTATTAATGGCTTCAATAGGAAACGGGAAGTAATCAATGACCCTGGTCAGAAAATCAGCTGCAGAGGAGCTGGAAATAGTCTTGTAGGCTTGTGTATAGGCAAACCTGCTCTTGCAGTCAATGGCTACAAATAAATAGAATCTGGAAGTTAGAATATATAAGTATTTGGTATCAATTTGCACAAGAGAACCTAAATATTTCTCTTTTAATTCTTTGGCTGCTCTGAGCCTGGCAATTTTAAATCTTCTGTGCATTTTTAATTTCTTCTTGTGGTAAGCATTAGTAAGCTCTGGATGCCTGTTAATAACTTTTTGGATAGTGTTGTAGCCAATACTAATGCCATGCTCATGTTTTAATTCAGCTTGGATCTCGTACTTTGATTTCTCCACATCATTCTTTCTAATCTGACAGATAAGATTAATTACTTCCTTAGGAGTAATCATTTCTCTTAAGTGGTGTGGTTTCCTGAGTTTTGTGTCAAATTCTAGGGAAGTAAGATTAAATTTGTTAAATCTGGGGAGCCATCTGTAGAATACACTCTTGGAGATATTAAAATGCCGGCATGTTCCTTCTGCATTTTTCCCATGGCTAAAATACCAATCCATCCAATATAGCCTTTTTAATGCATCTTTAGACAGGTTAAAATCCCTAACTTTAATCTCTACCGGAAGTATTTTAAAGCTTCGCATGTAGCAGCCATTATATGAGCCTTTAATATTTAGTTAAACCGTACTGGATGTATCGTGGCCTAGATACCTGTCCTTTTGTCTCGCCTCCGACCTCTTGACATCGATTATCAAACCGTTATAATTATCATGTTATGAATACCATACTTCAGGTTCCCATGAGTAAAGAGCTGCGTAATAAGGCTGCATCTTCCGCCCAAAAAATGGGTTTTTCTTCTTTGCAGGAAACAGTCAGGGTCTTTCTGCGCCAGCTAGCAGAAGAAGAAGTTAAAATCCACTTTGAGGAAACAGTCAAGCTCTCTCCTGGGGCAATCAAGCGTTATAATAAGATGATTGATGAAATAGAACAAGGTAAGGTTAAAATGAAGTCGTTTTCTGATGTTGATAATTTAATGAAACACCTTAATGAAAATTAAGCTCCGGCCCCGTTTTGAGAAAAGTTATCGGAGCAGAATCTTACCGAATAAAAAGCTTGTTAAACAAACCCAAGAAAGAATTGCTCTTTTTAGAGAAAACACTATGCACCCCCTATTAAAAAATCACCCCTTGACCGGTGCCAAACGGGAACTACGTTCTTTTTCTGTAACAGGCGATGTTCGCATTGTCTATCAATTATCCGGAGATGATGATGCTATTTTTTTTGATATCGGATCCCACAATCAGGTTTATTAACCCCTTTTAACTCGCTTTGGTGGAAAATTTAGGAGAAACATTTTATGGAGCAGGTTATCCAACCAATTGCAGCATTTCCCATAAGCTATCTTCATGGTCAGGAAGATAAACTTTCCGTGGTACCCGCACATTTTGGATAGCCCTTAATTGTGCCTCACTAAGACAATCATACTGAGTTCTAGTCAGGACACCCTCTATGGCCAGTTGTTTCCTGAAGCGCCTGGGTAATGTACCATCGTATATCACCACACATTGGCCACGGTAGTCATAACCCCCCTCATTCCATAATCGATCGTTTGCGCACCAATAATCATCTAGATCTGCCATTATGCCTTTAAAAAGCGTAACTGCATCACTTATTAATCGGTTTGCATGGGCACTATCCACTCTTGCGACCTCCATAGTCCAAAGAGTGGTTTTTTGGTCCACTTCATCCGGCTCGAGTCCACAATACCCATTCCAAACAGTTGCTCCGGGAGCAAGCAACTCTTGGTATAGATGCCGGGGGTAGGAAGGCGCGGCTATTTGCGATGTAAACCAGTGACTAACAATATCATCAAAAAATGGATCATCACCGCTTCTTCTTTTTTCCACCAAACATGCCTCCAACTCCGCTAACTCCCAGGTCAAGCAATGAGTTTGATAAACCGGGATTGGTGAAGTAGCCACCCTTAAAACACCTCTAGGGTCGGCCAGGAAACAAAACTGGGCAGGGTTGAAAGGTTCAAATCCAAAACTTTCTTGTAACTCTGCAGCCATTAGCACCAATATAAAATATTATTAAAAGATTTTCAACTACCTGTGTAGGACCCCTAGATAACGTACACTTCCCCTTTCTGTATTTGTTGGTAATTATAAACATATTCTGAGGGGGTTTTGTAGTGCAGGCTGTAATGGAATCTTCTGTTGTTGTATTTGTCATTAAATAATTCACATCTTGAGTTAATATCTTTTAAGTTTGGCAACAAATCATATTGGTAGTTAAAAAACTCATATTCTGCTGTTTGTATTAGCCTCTCGGCTCTGGAGTTCATTGTTGGGGTATGGGGAGTATTGAAGTAATGGGGTATCTCCAGCTCTTCACATCTTTTGTGGAAGTTCAGCAGATACTCCGGCCCATTGTCTGTATTAATAGCTTTAATGGGGAATGGAAAATAATCAATTACCTTGGTCAGGAAATCTGCCGCATTGGTTGAATTACAGGATCCGTAGGTCCAAATAAAAGCATACCTGCTTTTGCAGTCAATGGCGACATATAGATAGAACCTTCTGCCTAAGATATACAGATACTTTGTATCAACCTGAACCAATGAACCTAAATCTTTGTCTTTTAACTCATATGCAGCCTTGATCCTGGCTATGGAATAGTTTCTGTGCTTTTTTAGAGTGGCTTTGTGTTGGGTATTCTTGAGCTCAATATGCCTGTTAATGACTTTCTGGATAACTTTGTGAGAGACTTTAATATCCTCCCTTAAAAGCTCCTCATGTATTTCATATTTGCTCTTTTCTAAATCATTTAACCTAATGTCATATATCTTTTTAAGTATCCAGGTTGGAGTTGTCATCTCCCGAAGATGGTGTGGGGTACATAGCTTGGTATTAAACTCAAGTGAAGATAGGTTTAATGGATTAAATTTTCTCTTCCAGAGGTAGAATGTATCAGGGCTGATTCCGAAATGCCTGCATGTTAACCGGGCATTTCTTCCATGGCTAGAATACCAATCCATCCACTCTAACCTTTTCAAAGCCTGTTTAGATAGATTAAAATCCCTAACTTTAATCTCTACCGGAAGAATCTTGTAGGCCCGCATGTACGAGCCATTATATATTCCCTTCAATTTAATCGTTTAGGTGTACGGAATGTATCGGATCCTAGACACTACCCTTTTAGCTCACCTGGTTGAAACTCCATGGACAAACGTACCACGATCGGAGGATATTTGGCTAACGGTTAGCCGGACAAATTTCATGTTAATAAGCAAATTTACCCTTTTAGCTTACTTTTGGGGTTATATGGGCAGGATCACCAGAGAGAGTGTTAAATCCTTGCCGGTGGCAAAGGCAAGTGAAATCCAAATACGACCAATTCTCTGCGAGCCTGAAGATTATAAACCATTCTCACTATTCTTGCTCTTTCTATAAGCAAACCGAGTTTCTGTTCCTCTAAACTTCTTATATTGGCAAGATAGCTTGCAACAACAGCTTCCTCCGGCTCTTGTTCTATGTGAATTATGTTCTCTATTCCCATTAATTTAGTATACTCCTGCTTGTCAAGTTTTTTTCTTGCCAATAAGTTTTTCAAATTCGTCTGTATCCAAAGTCTCTTTTTCCAAAAGCGCTTTAGCTACCTTATCCAGTTTTACTTTATTCTTCTTTAATATCTCTATTGCCTGCTTGTTGGCAGCATCCAAAATATTTTTCACTTCAGTATCTACTTTGGTCATCATCGACTCAGAGATTGATCCCCCCTCTTCCGGCATCCTTGACCACAGCCCAAACATCGCCTGAGATTTAATGTTAATTGGCCCTAAATCTGACATCCCGTATTCCGTCACCATCTCCCGGGCAATATGTGTTGCAACTTCTAAATCCGAGGCTGCCCCGGTTGAGAGGTCCTTAAAAACCATATCTTCAGCAGCCCTGCCCCCCAAAGCGGTAGCGATCTGTTCTAATAACCGCGATTTCCGCTCATTGGAACGGTCTTCGGTAGGCGGAAACATCGTGTGCCCGCCGGACATCCCCCGGGCCACAATAGTAATCCTGTGCACCGGGTCAATCTGGGGTAACATATGCCCGACTATTGCATGCCCTGCCTCATGGTAAGCTGCCAGCTTCCTATCTGCCTCAGTCTGCATCCTTTTCCTTTGGGGGCCGAGTTTTACCTTAGTCGCCGCCTCTTCCAAATCCTTTGGCTCAATCGCTTTTTTACCCTCCCTGGCTGCTAAAATGGCCGATTCATTTAACATATTGGCAAGGTCTGCCCCGGAAAACCCGACTGTCCGCCTGGCAATCCTTTCGATATCCACATCGTCGGTAAACGGTTTGCCCTTCATATGAAGCTCAATTATCGCTTTTCTTTCTTCCAAATCCGGCAGCCCTAAAACTACCGTCCTGTCAAACCTGCCCGGACGGATCAAAGCCGGGTCTAAAAGGTCCGGCCTGTTGGTTGCCCCGATTACCACCACCTGCTCATTGGGGGCAAAACCGTCCATCTCCACCAAAATCTGGTTTAAAGTCTGCTCCCTTTCATCGTGCCCTCCGGACATGCCACCAAAACCTCTGGCCCTACCAATAGACTCAATTTCATCAATAAAAATAATCGCCGGGGCGCCTTTTTTAGCCTGGGCAAACATATCACGGACGCGGGCTGCACCCACACCTACTAACATCTCCATAAATTCCGAGCCGGCAATGGAGAAAAAGGGTACCCCTGCCTCCCCGGCAACTGCCCTGGACAAGAGGGTTTTTCCTGTTCCCGGAGGGCCTACCAAAAGAACTCCTTTGGGGGTCCTGGCACCAATTTCTTTATACTTTTGTGGGCTTTTTAAAAAGTCCACCACCTCCTCAAGCTCTTTTTTAGCCTCCTCTACCCCTGCTACATCGGCAAATTTAATCTGGGGGGCATCTTTACTAAAAACTTTGGCCCGGGACTGGCCGAATGAAAATATTCCCTGGCCTGCTTCCCTGGCTTGCCTGAAGATGAGAAAGAAAAACCCTACCATTAGGGCAATTGGTAAAACCGTGCCTAAAATACCTACCCAGGCCTGGGACAGCGAGGTGTCCTTCACCTCGATGGTTACGGACTTGGGATCAACGTCGGCGTCTTTGAGGGTCTGGTAGACAGATTCGCTGGGCTCTTTATGGGCAACCACCTCTTTGCCACCGTCTTTCAACTTAGCAGTGACTTTATTCTCCTCTACCGTCAGCTTGTCAACTTTATTGTCTTTAACATCGTTGACTACCTGGGATATGGGGACTTCGTTACTTGGGGTACTGCCGCCGGAGAGGTTAACAAAAAAAATCAAGGCTGCCAGCCCTACTAAAACATAAACTGCCAGGCCTTTAATGATATTTATCCAACGGGGTGAAATTTTTTTGCGTTTACCGTTTGCCATACATTCGACTCCTTACAGTCGCTCAGTACAAGTGCACGAGAATTCTAGCACAGACAGGCTCAAAATACTACAAGTTAACATACAGTTGTGTAATAGGCATAAGAGATAAGTAATAGGCGATAAGTTATCTTTGGGACGCAGATAACTTCATAAATGAATTAATTTTTACCATAAAAAAGAGGCACCTTTTTAAAAGATGCCTCCCTGAAATACCAGACACTATCACAGAACGAACGCCCAGATTGTCATTGGCATTGTCAGGTTTCAGATTCCAGTTGACATTGCAGTTGCCATTCGGATTGAAGTTGGCATTGACAACCCGACCATTAACTCGGGACGAGCGTTTAAGTTTGCCCCATGCCATCTGTTACCACCGTAGCTTTCCTTCGACTACACTTAGGATCGCCACTGTATTTTATCCGGGAGCACCCCGACAAAATGTCGGAGACCTCCGCCAGCATCAGGCAAGGAGTGTCTTGAATTTCTTATGCACGCTCTTTGTATCCTTGAACACAAAAGGCTCCGGCACTTTCTTGAAAAATCAAGGATTTCGGCGACCAGCATCCGTAAACACTGATTCATTAGCCTAATCTCAAAAATATATTATGCAAAAGGAAACCAAATTTCAAGAGGACAAAAATTCCAAGGGTTCAAAGATCAAAGTTTTACGCTCCCACAGAACGAACGCCCAGACGGGCATGGGCATAGCCAGGTAACAGAAACCAGCGGACATAGCAGTAGCCAAGCGGAGAGAAGAGGGCATGGACAACCCGACCAAAAACGCGGGACGATAAAATTCTGACCGTAGTTCTATCTTCGTCCAAATACTGAAATGTAGGAGATAATAATTTGCTGACATGACCAGCCTCTGCATAAACATTTAAGGTTTGAGGTATTCTGACGGCTTTTCTAACAGCCTCTCTGGCTTGATCTTCATTCATGCGGGTGCAGGGAGCATCAATACTGCTCTCAACCATTAAGTGACCAAACAATGTTAATGGGTTACCACTTTGATCTACATTTTGAACTCCATTGATATCTTGTTCAGACCATCCCATTTGCGGATAAGCTTTGGCTAAAAGTTTTAACCCTTCAGCAGTTGAGGCTATTTCCGGCAAAAATAGCGCAAAATTAGGATAGAAAGCTTTTCCAAATCTCCTCTTTCTCATAAATAATCCCATTTTATCCTTAGTCCAGGGAACATCTGAAACTGCCACATCTGATTTAGGCAGACCCATGGCAAAACGGTTTAAATCCCAGTGGGCTTCCTGAAAATTCCAAAAACGTTCCGGGCTGGTTCGATCCTCCCTGTACGCTGCTAAGGCTAATGCCGAGGTACGCCCGGCAGTGACTATAGCCGGAACATCAACTTTTGATTCTACACTTACCATACTGCAGGGGACATTAACATAACTATAAGTTCTTTGTCAACTACCCTTAAAAATAATCCAATTTCATGACCCTTTTAACTTCCACTAGAGTCTTTTGAGCCTCGGCGCGGGCTTTTTTTGTCCCCTCTTTTAAGATCCGTTCGACAAGCTCAGGATGTTTTTCATACTCAGCCCGTCTTTTTCTGATCGGATCCAGGAAATTATTTAAAACTTTAGCTAGATACTTTTTAACCTCAATATCCCCCACTTGACCTTTTATATAGCGAGATTTGAGATTTGAGATTTGAGATTTGAGATTTTCGGGAGAAAAAGCATCCAGGTAAACAAAAACCGGGTTCCCTTCCACATGTCCGGGGTCGGTAGCCCGGATTCTGGTAGGATCCGTATACATACCCATCACCTTTTTCTCCACATCTTCCGGGGTATCAGTCAAAAAGATGGCATTTCCTAGGGACTTACCCATTTTGGCCTGACCATCTGTGCCCGGCAAAGTCGGCACCTCCCCTATCAAAGGTTCGGGAATGGGAAATACTTCACCATAGAGATGATTAAACTTAATGGCTATGTCCCGGGTAAACTCTACATGAGATTTTTGGTCTTTACCTACCGGCACCAGATGTGCTCGGGGAGTTAAGATATCAGCTGCCATAAGAATTGGATAGTAAAACAGCCCTACTGTATCTTGAGCTCCTGAATCAAGTTTTTCTTTCAAAGCTGGCTGTTTAGCAATTACTGAACGGGAAGTTAAAACACTCAAAAAGTAAGCAAGCTCCACAATCTCTGGTACCTTTGATTGTAAGAAAAAAGTTACTTTTTTAGGATCCAGCCCCACAGACAAATAACCCAGCATTAAACCTCTGATATTCTTTTCTAAATCCGCTGTTTTATCAAAGTGGGTAGTTAAAGCGTGCAGGTCCGCAATAAAAATATAGCTCTCATATTCATCCTGTAGCTTGACCCTATTTTTTAAAGATCCAATATAGTTTCCTAAATGAAAGGCATCAGCAGTTGGCCTGTCCCCTGTTAAGATTCTTTTCATAGTGATATCTCCTCTATTCTAAAGTCATCCAGCACCTTAAGTAAATCAGGCAGATTTATCTCCAAGCCCTTTAGATGATCCCCGGAGCCCATATTGACCCTGGCAAGGTTAGCCACCTTTTTATCTATAATCATAGGGATTCCTAAAAGAATTGGGCAAACAGCACCCACTTCCACTCCAGCAATCTGTAACACTTCCTCTTTGGTAGCCAACCTATCCATAACCTCTCTTTTTAACCTATCTTTACCTTGCAGTATACGCCCCACAAAATCCCCTGTTTTGGTTTTAACAATCAGGGTTTTAATTATTTCCTCCTCCTTCACCTGACCACCTGATAACCTGACCACATCTTCCACAGACACAGCAGTATCAGGTAAGTCAATTACCTTATACTCCACCCCCTTTTGTTTTAAATAATTTTCAATCTCATCAAATTTAGCCATTGTATTCTTAGTCAATATCTGCTCGAATTATCTTCTCACAGAACCTTGCCGCTTCTACCATTTGGGGTATAACTACATATTCGCGCGTGGTGTGCAACTCCCATACTCCCGTACCTACCACAATCACCTCGATCCCTTTTTGGTGGAAGATATTCGCATCCGAACCTCCCCCCGAATCAACCAGGACAGGCTTTAATGACATAGAGGATAATATTTCTGACGCCAGCTGAATAGTTTTGTGGTCCGGCTTTAACTTGAATCCCTGGAACTCCTCTGTCAAATCCAAGTCAATTATCGCTTCCGGATAAAGAGACTTCACTTCACCCACTATTTGCTGTACTTCTCCAACCATCTTTAGAAGCTTTGACTGATCTCTGCTTCTTAGCTCCCCTTTCATAGTTGCCTTCTCCGGTACTGCATTCCGCGCAGAACCTCCTTCTATTAGGCCGATATTAGCAGTCGTTTCTTCGTCAATTCTGCCAAGTTTCAAAGAAGAGATGATCTTGGTAGCAATTTCAATAGCAGAAATTCCCTTCTCTGGTTCTACTCCTGCGTGTGCCGAACGGCCGGTGACGGTAAAATCCATCCGGCGATATCCCGGGGATGAAACAAAAATATTGTGCACTTCTGCATCACCGTCAAAAACAATCCCGTGCTTCGCTTTAATGCTGCTATAGTCAAGATTTATGGCTCCGCCCAATGAGCTTTCTTCTTCCCGGGAAAATACCACTTCCAAGGGCACCAAGACACCCCTATCTTCTTTAACTGAAGTTATGGCCTCTAGAATAATTGAGATACCTGCTTTGGGGTCAGCTCCCAAAATTGTTGTTCCGTCCGAAACAATTCTGTCTCCTTTAATTTGCGGTAGAATATTTCTACCCGGCTCCACAGTATCTAAGTGGCAGTTCAGTAAAATTGGGTCACCATTGCCAGGAAACTTACATATAATGTTTGAATAGCTGTCAAATTTTACCTTCCCACCCAACTTCTTCAGCCTTTTTGCCACCTCCTGAGAGATAAGCTTCTCTTCCCCGGAAGGGCTGTCTATCTTAACAAGATCTATTAGTGTTTGAATAATCCGTTTTTGTTTAATCATTTATTCCTTCAACTAATTTTTCTGCCACTAGCTTTCTTATCTCTCTATCTACCATAGCCTTTGGTCCAGAGTCAGAGCCAACCCGATCAAAAATCATTCGCCGTAAAGTATCTCTCCCGAATAGGACAAAAGCCAATACTGCGGGCATACCCTTAGTCCCTCCCAACAAAAATGGCTCGCTTCCTTGTTCCAAATCTGCTCCAATCCTTAAGCCTCCCAGATAGTCTCTAAACCCAGCAAATTTGCTATCTTCTAATCCTAAAGCGGCTAGAGCTTTCTCCCTGTTATTGTATTCTGAGCCCATATGTAAAGTCACTCCCCCGCTTATTAAAGCTAACATCTCTGCTTTTGCAAGCGGCATAAAATTGTTTTGGCTGACAAAACGGAGCATCTCTGTATCAGGTATGCTCTGTTTAACTTCACCCGTTTTAGTCACTAAAACCAAAAAATCCCCTGTATCTTTATCCACAGTTAAGGTTACATTTTGCCCATCTATGCAACCAAAGAATAACCCCTCCCCGGTTGAGCCCACCAAGCCTTTTATCACTGAAATTCCTCTTGCCTCTGTTAATAACCTCAGAGTTTCAGTCACAAGATCAAAAAAGGCTATATTATCCAAAGATAGTTTACCATCGATACCGGTAACCTCATGTAGCTTGCGGGGGTAGACATCTCTTCCGTCAAGGATATAGCCCCAAAATCTCTGCTCTACCTCAAAAAGCAGGTTGTTAACCCGAAGCCCAGGCCGCCGGTTAATCGCAAACCTAGACTCACCCACCATTTCAGTAACTGTAAATAGCCGCCTGGTAATCAACCTTCGTATACTCTCCTGGCGGGCCTCTAACCGCTGCCGCCTTGTTAGGCCCGGCGATTTTTCCTTCAGGGCATTGTCAAGTTCAAGAGTAAGCCGTTCCTCTAAAACCCTAGCCAACTCCGGGATCTTCTCTTCAGCGAGCGACACAAGCTCCTGATGCCTGTCTAAATCTAAAGCTACCGAGCCAAATTTATGGCCGGCAATACCAAAAATATCAGCCTTAAGCTTATCAAAAGGCACAATCCCTCCAAAATTTAACGGCCGGGTGACACTCTCCCCCAAGGGCACTGTTTCATACCAGTTCTCAGCCACCTTTTCTCTATCAATGATGACTCCCCTAACTTTTAATCTGTCAATTAACTTTACTAGATTTAACTGGGCTATTATTGTATACAAATTAAATTCTTCGGGGTGAGAATATGAGCATAAAATTGCAGGACCTTGCCTTGCCCACAAAGAAATAATTGGTATTAAATCACTGGGGAGTGTTAAACCGTTATTAAATCGAGCTGTATCATCCTCAAGTTTAAATGCACCTTGAGCTAGCCCGGCCATAAGCTCTTGTCTTGTTTCTAAGGGTGGCTCAAGAGCGTCAACCCACTTTTCTATTAATTTTGGATTTTCTATTTCCACTAATTCTGCCGTTTCAATCATCTTTTTCTCCTTTTTCCCACAAAAAAACCGCCCTGCTGGCGGTTTCCGGTGCTTTCCTTTTTTACTTTTGTTTTTAAATTCTTTGTTTTATTTAATGGATTTTGGCACGAAAACTTCCAGCAGATTTACTGCCTAAAGTAACAATGCCAACGATATTGACCTTGTAAGATCAATGTATCCATCTTGGGATTATCTTAACAAAACTATAGGGAACTGTCAAACTTTATCACTACCCGGATATTCACTAAAAATGCTGACAAATTTTAGGTGTCCATGAGGGCCATAATATGTACCAAACTTAAGGAGTTGGTCTAGGCCTACTACCCACGTCCTATTCCTGTCCAATTCCTGTAAAATGACCCTTTTGCCAGCTATTCTGTTTACCCAAGCCTCAACTTTCGACACGTCGGGAGGTGGCAACTCTGCGGTCAAAACCTTCAGCTCAATCTGCCGGTTATGCCCATTTAAAGCCTGGACTCGGATTGGTGTAGTACTAATAGATTGGAAGGGTTCAGCTTCAGCCAACATAATTTTGCCCAAAAAAGATGCCCCAAAGGGACAAAGAGATATTAGCACAGCCTTAAAAGCTGTCAAGGGAGGAAATTTGCTATGAGTCTGAGCCAGATTGGCCGAACTTTCTTATCAACCAAACAATATGGGATAGTTTGTTAACCACAAGTTCCCAGGTCAATGACTAAAGTATTCTCTCAACATTGTCCTTAAGGTAGTTTTACCTTTGGTTGTTTTAAAATACTCTTCTCGTCTTAAGGCATCCTTTTTGCTCAGATACGCTTCGTAGAAGATTAATTGAAAAGGCTTATACCCTCTAGTCGATAAATTCTCTCCATCGTTATGGCTCTTGAATCTCTGCCTTAAGTCCCCTGTTGAGCCTACATATATCCAGTCTACTTTTAAGCTTCTGAGGACATAAACATAATAAAAACTCACAAAGTTATTTTATCTAAAAAATAAGGGGCGCACCAGACGGTGCACCCCTCACTTACCTTCGGTTATGGCGAGACGTACCAACAGGTACGTCTCTGCGTAGCCATGCACCGAATGGTGCGTGGTAGCAGGGGTGAGATTCGAACTCACGATCGCAAGGATATGAATCTTGTGCTCTAACCAGCTGAGCTACCCTGCCATAGGAACGAAAGAATTATACTCCACCCCGGATTAAAAATACAGTTGCCGGGGATGGTACAATAGGGCTATGTCAAGATACATCCTTATTATTGTTGCTTTAACTGTCTTAGCCATCGGGTGGTATTTTTTAGGCTCAAGGCCAAGCCAACCTAACCCCGCACCTACTCCCACCCAATCAACGGAAGTATGGGAAATATTAGTGGCTATTACCAATAAAGGTTTTAACCCAAAAGAGATAACTATTAAATCCGGAGAGGTTGTAACCTGGGTGAATGAAGACAACATTAACCATACGGTCAACTCCTCCGGCCACCCCACCCACCTTGCCTACCCACCCTTAAATACCGTGGATTTACTAAAACCCGGAGAAAAAAAATCACTTATTTTCCCGGATCCGGGGACTTATGATTACCACGACCACCTAAACCCCACCATGTTCGGTTCTATCACTGTCCAGTAAGTTCTAATCTTCCTAAAAGCACTGCTTTCACGACCTTTTTCATTCCCAAAGCTTCCCATCCTGCGCCTAACTCTTTCGTTATTAGGTCAGCCTGATCTTTTAAATCGGCACCGCTTTTACTCCGAGCCATCAATAACTGGGTTAAAAATATTTGAGTAGAGATATCATCAGCATCCTCGAAATGCAGCACACATCGGGTGGTTTGTGAATATGATTTATTTAACGCTTCATGCAAGGCAAGAATTTTTTCTGAAAAGGTAGGGAATTTATCTGCTTTGGCTTTCCAGGCTTTATCTCTTTGCTCAACTTCGCCCTTTCTGCACACAACTTCCCAATACTCATCCTGAAAGAGATTTGATACAGCTTTTACAGCCCAGGGTAAAGCAACCCTATGCCTTACAAAATTTGCTAGATTGCTGGCAATACTGCCTTCTTTATCGCTTAGTTGGAAAGTAAACGCTCCTGCCTTTTCTGCAATACCCACTACCCCGAAGCTAACACACCTAAAGGTTAAAAGCAATTAAGCTACCTAGTCTTATATGCTAGAATCTAACCATGGCTGAAGATAAACTCTTCTATGTAGGTCAAAAGGCATTTATAGATAAGAACGGCGAGGTTTTAATACTTTTTGATCCAAAATTGGGACTGGATTTTCCAGGAGGAAAAATTCAAGAGGGTGAAGATGATTTTGATGAGGCGCTAAAAAGAGAGGTTAGGGAAGAAACAGGCTTGGAAATTGAGGTTGGAGAACCTTTTACCAGGTGGTATTTTGAATTTGGACAAGATCATAGAAATGCTGGGAAAAAGGTATTTCTAATAGGGTTTAAGTGTAAATATAAATCAGGTGAGGTAAAAATTAGTGATGAGCACAGTGAATATAAATGGGTTACAAAGCTTAACTATAAAGAGCTAGATGATAGAAGTAATTATTTTAAAGCCTTAGATAAATACTTTAATCTTCCCTAACAACCGAGCTAACCATGTTGCGGGGACAGGATTCTAGATAGCTGTGGCCAATCCTTCCATCCAACCTCTAATTTTAATCAACAGTTCTGAGCTTTTTCTTACCCTGATCCTTAGGACTCCATAGTAAACTTCCTTGTTCGCATAATCCCTATTCCATATGGCCTTTTGCAGATATGGTTGAGTAAATTGTGACCTCGGGATACCCGTGAAACTTGACCAGTAATTTTGTATTTCTTCTCCCCTATTTTTGTGTTTAATATTAAATTCAGCTCGGAGAGTAAAGTTTTCTTTCTCCACTCCTAATGATTTTTTAAACCACTCCAATATGAATTTAACCATTCGTGGATCCGAGTTACAGAAACCAACTTGCTGCTCTTTATGACTTTTAAACCCCTCAGCCCAATAAAGCGCTAACCCCACATTAAATAATTCATTTTTTTGTAGTTTAAGTATCTCGTTTTTCGCTTGATTAAAAGTTTTCTCACTCCGCTCTAATTTTTCTAGATGTCGTTTCTGAGCAAAACTTCTTAATAATTCTCGGTTTTGGCCCTTTAAAGCAAGAATAATTTTCTGATTTTCAGAAAGTTTAATGCCACGGCACCAAATACTGGCGGTACTAGTACTAATTTTTAACTCCTTAGCAATTGTTCGTATACTTTTTCCAGCTTGACGTAATTGATGAGCCTGTTCGTATTTTTTAATATCTCTTCTCATATCGATAGGATATACTTCTATCTTACGATGGTTTTATATTAAAAATCAATTCAAAAGTTGTACCTATAAATAATCAGCTCAAAGTTGTATAATAGCTTCGCGGGGTAGAGCAGTGGTAGCTCGTGAGGCTCAAGTTGGGCTCATCCCAAAGTAATTTGAGATGATATCTTGGCTCATAACGGTGAAACCCTAAGTTTATCAAAGGGTAATACCGTGGGAAGGACGCACCGCCTGGTGCATCCCCTGTAACGACTGATATATAAGGTACCGGATAATCCGGAGGAAAACTTATATTACACGCCAAGCGCCATGTACCGTACGGTACATGGATGAAGGTATAGTCTGTCTATCCAGTAATGGCATAGAGCATAATCTCAAGGTCGTGGGTTCGAATCCCATCCCCGCAACCATTCGACGCGCCTTCGCTTGCGCTCAGGCTTGCTCATGGCAAGCACTTCGATTTTAAGTTGAGGTTGTTTATGAGCGCGGCGAATGGTGCTGAGCTTGCCGAAGCACTTCGATAAACTCAGTGCAGGCTCTTGAAGCTGAAGTGCCCTGAGTACTGAGCGTAAGCGAAGTGTCGAACGGGCTATAATATCCCCAATGTGGTGTGTTTATATACTTCTCTGTGAAGATGGGAGTCTTTATACAGGCTACTCAAATAATATAGAGCAACGTTTTTCTGATCATAAAAACGGCAAGGGCGGCCATTATACCCGCTCGCACAAACCAATAAAGCTGATTTATTCTGAACAACTCCCTACCCAATCTGAAGCTCTTAAAAGGGAGAGGCAAATCAAAGGTTGGAGCAGAGAAAAGAAAATCAAAATTTTAAGCCTGCAAGTTTAATCTAACACCAAATTATCTCCAAAATAACCTTAACCAGCCTTGCCAGTAGGGTTCAACTATCTTTTGTACCTCTTTTTGGGCACCTAAAACCTTATCTATCTCACTTTGGGGAATAACCATAATAGTTTCTCCCGGCCTGGCCAGGCTAAGTTTATCCCTTGCCTGTTGTTCTATAAATTGAAGCGACCCAACCTCCACCAGCTTCTTTTTTAACTCTTCATTTCTTCTTTGTAGAAGAGTTAACTTCTCCGCTTCATTATCCAACCTTTTTCCAGCCTCTAAAGAGCTAAAGATCTGTTTCCCAAAACCATAAACCATCACTATGACCAGGATTACCCCAAGCACAAATATAATTTTTTTAATCATAATTTTCCTACTTTACATCAAGCCTGTAGTATGTTACTATTACCTCCGTTATGGTCACCTTGCAAGACGCAAGACAACAATTTATCGGTCACCTAAAAGGGCGCAGCCGCTCCTCTGCTACTATCTTAGCCTACAGTAAAGATATCGAGCAACTGGTGGATTTTTTATCTAAGGACAAAATTACAGATCCAACCGAGGCTACCACAGAAAGCCTTAACTCCTTTATGGGAAAATTAGCTAAGGAAGGCTATACTGCCAAGTCAATCTCCCGAAAAACCAACTCCACAAAAACATTTTTCAAGTTCTTAAAGTTATCCGGACTAATCAGCGCCGACCCTGCCACCTCTTTGGAACACCCCTCTTTTGAAACAAAACCCCCGAGAATTTTATCCAAAATGGAATACCGGGCACTCCGTGATGCCGCAAGGGGTGATATCCGGATGTCCGCTGTAATTGAGCTTTTGCTGCAAGCCGGTGTACGTATCGGAGAGCTGTCAAAAATCTATGTGGAAGATGTTGTGTTGGAAGGAGACAACCATAATGTCCACATCCGGCCACAGGAAGGCACTGTTGAAAGGACAATCCCTTTAACTAAACCTGTTGTGGAATCTTTGAAGAAATATATAGAGATCAGACCTAAAACCCAAAGCAAATCCCTTTTTGTAACAAAAACAGGCAGGCCTCTTTTGGTGCGGAATATCCGCACCGCCATTGACAGGTATTTCAGGTTGGCAGGCATAAAAGGAGCCAAGGTAAACGACCTTCGGCATACCTGGGTTGCCCACCAGCTTCAGTCAGGGTTATCTTTAGTGGTAGTGTCCAAACTGGCCGGCCATAAAAGGGTTTCCACTACCGAAAAATATCTTCAATACGTCCCCGCCCGCACCTCAGAAGACAAGATAAAATTGGAAGAACTTTAATCTTCAGGCTGCAAAAACCAAAGTCCCTACCTTTGTTGGTTTATCAACTTTAAGGCCAAAAGAATCCCCTGCTTTGACCTCTTCTACTTGTTTATGGTCAACTTGCAGGGAGTCAATGGCCTGGGTAAACTCATCTTCCCCATGCTGGAATTTAACACTTTGCCCCACCTTTAACCCTCCCTTTTCCAAATCAACAATGGCCACCCCAAGATGGTCGTAGTAGTGTACAACTTTACCAATCGGATCCAAATTTATCACCTCCTTTGGTGGGCGGACCTGGACTCGAACCAGGAACCAAATCTGTATAAGAGATTCGCGCTACCATTGCGCCATCCGCCCCTGCAGGTGTATTTTAGCACAAAACAAGATCACTTTCTTAAAGAATTAAGTAAGAAGGTGAGAAGAATAGACACAATTATTGAAGAAACAACCGGGATGTATATTTTAATACCCGGCTTATTAATATTAATATCCCCCGGTATCCGAGGCAGGTTAGGGTAAAGGTTTAAGATTAACCCCAAAATTAGAAACACAAATGCCAGGGTATAGAATGATCTGCTAAGGTCTTGCATATCTAGTTACGAGTTCATAGTTCATGGATACAAAAAGATTCCCCCTATGAACCATGAACCATCAACCAATAACCATTTAAAGTTTTGCCCTTCTTGATATCTCAGTCTCAACCTCTACCATATCACGCCCATAGGTTAGTCTTGAAAGCTCTTTTATTGCCTGGGCAATATCCGGCCGTCTCATAGCATTCCAGGCGTTAAGGTCCACACTGACCTTCATGGAAAATGGCGGCACCGGCTCCCCTTTAACCTGGGTTTTAACGTAAACATGCCAGGCCTCAATGTTTACCAAATCCTGCTCGGAAAAAGTCGGTGCAAACTCATGCTGGAGAAAATTAGCATCAGTTACCCCAACCCGGTAAGACATGATAGTACCGACATTTCCAAAAACCGCATTTTTAATGTCGTCTGCCATCTGGCCGATAAACTGGTTGGCCACTACTAAATTTAACTTGTACTTTCTTGCCTCGGACAAAATTGTAGCAAAGGTGTCGGTAGCAAAGTTTTGAAACTCATCAACATAAAGGTAAAACGGGCGTCTTTGTTCTTCGGGGATATTAGCCCGCCCCATGGCTGCCGCCAAAATCCTCGGCACTAAAATAAGCCCCAAAAAGTTAGAATTCTCCTCCCCCATCCTACCTTTCGAGAGGTTAACTATTAATATTTTCCCCTGGTCCATAATCTGGCGCATATCAAAAGATGATTTTGATTGCCCGATGATATTTCTCATCATTTTATTGGTCACAAACCGCCCGAACTTGGAAACCGTATAGTCCAAAACCTCGGATTTATGGAAATCGGCGGTATGGGCAATTTGGTCGGTCCAATAACGGCGCACCATCGGATCGGTAACATGAGGCAAAAGCTCTTTAACAAACTCCGGATCCTGCATCACCCGCATGACTTCGACGAATGTACTTCCCGGCACGGACATAACAGTTAGCATGGCATTCCTGACACCATGCTCAAATCTGGGCCCGATAATACCGGTTTTGTTTGGGTCGAATAGTTTATACATTAGACCTAAGATATTGGCCGTCACGAAATGCTTCTCATCTTCGGTTGTAGCATCCAACATATTCATGGCAAACGGCCTGGTCGTATCCCCCGGGTCAAAATAAATGACATCCTGGGCACGCTCAGGCGGGATTAAGGAAAGTATCTCCTCCGCCGCATCACCGTGCGGATCTATAAAAGCCAGGCCTTTACCGGCCAGGATATCCTGAAGCATTAAAGTTTTTAAAAGTGTCGTTTTACCGGTACCGGTACGGCCGATGATATACATATGCCTTTCCCTGTCCTGCTCACCAATATAGACCGGACGATCAATCCCCCGGAAAACCGACTTTCCAAGGTACAACCCCTCGGTCGGGATCTTCTCAGAAGCCGGGGCGGAGCGGGAAGGCAGCCAGACAATATGGGGGGTGGTCACCGATTTATTAGGAAGATGGTAAATCGAGGCAATTTCATCAGTGGTTAGAACCGGAAGGGAAGCGAACATCGGCATAAAACGGTAGATAAAATCAACCATAAACCCTTTCTCCGACCTGGTCTTAGCCCCTGAGAAACCGTTGTAAGGGCCCGAAAATTGCTCAAAGGCAGCCTTAATATTGGCAAGATGTGTTTTTGCTGCGTCCTTGGTGGCAGCGGAGGTGACGACCCTGACCGCCACATTAAAACCGGGCTTTGATATTTTACCATCCACAGCCTCAAGCTGTTTGGCATCGGGAGGGGCTTTCGGGGCATCGGGCTTGCCGGGGTCTTTTTCCTTTTTGAGCCACTTTTTACCCGCATCTTTCCATTTATTATCGGCCGGCGATAAAACCATCTGTACTACTGCCCCCTCCTCCGGCTGCATCTTGGAAAGTGCAGAGGTTAAAGATGCCATCGGGTCGGTGGGTAAATCCCGGTAAGTCTTGATTGGAAGGTAGCCGGGAGAACGGAGTTGGTAACGGACATAAGCGGTCTGGCCGGACTCGGAAAAGATATTATACTCGGGGACTTCGGCTATACTGGCATCCGGGTAGGCCCCGTTTATCTGCTTTTCTACCAAATCACGTAAGGATTTATGGACCGAGACAAAAAAACGGATGGATTCATGCAAGGCTACAAGCTCAAAGGAGATATGGGGTTGGGGTTTTAACTTTAAAAGTCCGGGGTTTTTCTTGACCGAATAAAGGGCAGAAAACATCTGTTCAGCAGCATCAATTTTTATTTCGTTATCCCGCGGGATACTCACCTGCAGTAAAACCGACTCCAGGGAATATTTTTCCCGGTCGCGGTTGCGGTACCAAAGTAATAAGTATCGGCCAAAAAAAACCAGCCCTAACCCTAAAGAAGCGAGGGCAATTACCCACGAAAGAAGGGTTATAACTAACCCTAAAGGGTTAGCTGAGGCGGCAGTTGTAGTTGTGTTGACTTCCATTACTATTTCTCCGGCTCAATAACTTTACCGGGATTTTTCTTTCTTAACATATCCTTAAAAATACCTAATATGCCTTTATTTGGCTCAGTTAAAACCGGGGACTTGCCCATTTCAGCATCTACATGTTCTCCCCAATCAATTTGTATCCCTGAACTCTCAGGCGAGGCTTCAGGTATATTAGGTTGCTGTAAGGCAGGAGGGGTTAGTTGTGCAGATGGGACAGGCGTACTGGAAATAGCACTTACCGCCTCAGCCACCTTTTGATTTGTAGCCTCAATATGTGCATTATTGTCTACACCGGGTTGTACTTCTACAGTACTCTTATCAGTCGCCATATGGGAATATTATATACTAATATCTACTATCTACCATCAATTTCCATTAGTGGGTAGTTTAATTTTTTCCAAATATTCCTCAGCATCTAGAGCTGCCTTACACCCCGCTCCGGCCGCAGTCACCGCCTGGCGGTAACAATAATCGGCTACATCCCCTGCCACAAAAATTCCCGGCACCGAAGTTTTAGTTTCATTGTGGATCACGATATAGCCTTTATCATTTAGCTCTACCTGGCCCTGTAAAAACTCCGTGTTCGGTTTATGGCCAATAGCAACGAATATTCCATCCACCTCCATCTGGCTAAACTCCCCACTTTGGGTATTTTTTAGCTTCACTCCTGTCACTTTGTCCTCACCCAACACCTCTTCTATAGTGGAATTTAATAAAAATTTTACATTTTGTTTACTTTTTACCAGTTCGAGTAAAGAGGCTTGGGCGCGTAAGGTATCCCTCCTGTGGACCACAGTTACTTCACTTGCAAACTTACTGATATGCTGTGCCTCACGCATCGCCGTATCTCCCCCGCCAACAACTATTACCTTTTTATCTTTAAAAAATGGGCCATCACAAACTGCGCAGGAAGACACCCCTCTTCCAATAAATTTTTGTTCAGAGGAGAGCCCCAGCCACTGGGCAGAGGCACCGGTAGCTATAATCACGCTTTCAGCTAACAGACTACTGCTTTCAGTTTTGATCACGAAAGGCTTTTTTGTAAAATCCACAGAGACAACATCCTCTTCTATGAATTTTGTGCCGAACCGCTCTGCCTGGGCACGCATTTTAGCCATTAAATCAGGCCCCTTTATACCATCAGGGAAGCCGGGAAAGTCATCTACATCGGTAGTCAACATCAGCTGGCCGCCGGCAGACCTGCCTTCAATACAAAGGGGCGAAAGGTTGCCGCGCGCAACATAAATAGCCGCAGTCAAACCTGCCGGCCCTGAGCCTACAATGATTAATTTTTCCGTTTTTTGCATCGCTAATTCTCTTTACCTAACTGTTTTGCCTGAGCTTGTAGAAGTCTTAGGAGTTGGGGTCGGGCTTGTCCTTACTCCTGTCGGCCTTACTGTCGGGCTTGGGCTGGCAACAGCCGAAGGGCTGGCAACAGCGGTTGGTGTCGGCGTTTCTACCACCGGGGTAACCGTAACGGTTGCCGGCTGTGAAGGCGCAAACCTACCCCGGAGCCATAAAAGATAGCCTGCAATAAGTAAGACCACGAGAATAATAACTAAGATTGTAACGTTTCGAGACATATACTCACCTCCCCCGGGACAGAAGCTAAGGTTATTTTAACAGATAAAGAGAAGACCACAAGAGGCAGTAAAAAAGGGCAGAGAAAGGGCGCCATGTACCGTACGGTACGTGGCGCCCCAGTTTGCGACAAAATCTAGAAGCTAGGCTAGGGTTGGAAGGAAGTTTTGTAAACTACCTCCAGCGGGAGGCGGACAGAGAGGCAGGGGGGCTTGAGACATCCTGCCGAGGGGCGGTATAGACAAGCCTGAAGGGCTGGGATCTAGTACGGGTCATAAGGCTAATGCCCTTTTGCCCGATCTTTATTTTCCCAAACGCCGATCCCAGTGCGATATAGCTCTCCCAGTGGCAACCACTACATTCACATTCGACAGGAGCCCCTCCGGGCGCCACTGCCTCATCCCCCAACTGAGTTTTTACACTCTGCCGGAGAACTTGGCACATCCGGTCACCGACATCAAGGTCTTGCAGTGCCGGCAATATGCCGTCGCGTGCTTTCGGGTCGAAGAAACCCCTCAGGTGTAGTCTCGGCCCCCTGACCAGTACGGCCTCCATCAGGTCAAACTGGTTGCGAAAGCCCTTGAAGCGACTTTCACCAACTACCTTGTCAGTTACCTCTCTAAGGGATTTGACAATATCCACCGATCCTCCTAAAAATTTAGATTTTCCTGTTCTTATCCAATCCAACCTACCTAGCTTCTAAAGTTAATGTGCAAAAATTTATACAAAAAAGACAAAAACAGGCCTGCATTGCAGCCTGTCCTTGTCTTTGTGTAATGGCTAATCTTACCAGACCTGTCAAGCAAAGTCAATTAGCTATGGGACATCTCATAATATTTGATTTCTTCTCTTTGACCTGATAAAATATTGCCTTGTACTTTGACATTACTCGTAGGGAGTTATTTCGTTACAAGAAGCTCGAGGCGGACCGGCAGCTGTTGCCAATTGCGGCAAACATCTGTCCTCTACCTAAATCTTTCTTGCAGCGGGATCGTCTCCCTATGAAACTACTTGAAAGGAGGAAGGTTTACAAAAGCCCCGTTAAAATTAAGTGGAGGTTTAAGTGAAAGACAAAAGAGGATTGGTAGAGGTCAGGGTCCTGGTAGGGGAAAGACTCGTACCCACAAGGGGATACACCCACTGGGGCAAGACTTACATCGAGGCCAAGATGGGCCAGCGGTTTGCAGTTGAGGTCAGGAACCTCACCGCCGGGCCAATCGAAGTTGTCATGGCTGTGGATGGATTGGACATCCAGGACGGCAAGATTGCAAGTTTGGGCAAGGCCGGCTTTGTCATCGGCTGGTACAAGGATCACCTGTTCGAAGGATTCCGGATGCCCCAACAGGACGTGGCCGAATTCCGCTTCGGCGCCCTGGATGCATCATACGCCACACTAATGGACACTCCAAACAACATTGGGGTCATTGGGATAGCGGTTTTCCAGGAAAAGGAACGGTTCCATTTCCGGGAAAGTGAGCCGGATGTGCTCGACGAGCTGCTTGACTCGTTCGTCCCCATATCTACCCCTACTCCAACTGTTGAGCCAACCAGGACCCTAACTCCCGATATGCTAATCGGAGCAAGGCCGGATGGCCTCGGGACCATGGCAGGAGAAAGGAGGCGGGAACGGGTAGCACCCACCTCCTTCGAGAGGCTGACCCTCTTACCGGCGGCAGAGATAACTCTCCGCTACAGGGACCGGGCCATCCTGGAAAGCCTGGGGATCAGAGTGGTTGATCTTCCTGGCTCACTAGCCCGGCGGGAGGAAGCCCAGCTGTTTCCGAATTCAAGATTCAAGTAGTTTCCGCCAAAAGCGGAGAAGCCTGCCTGCCGGCAGGCAGGAGCGGAGACGAGCCGAGAAGGCAAAAAGGGCGCCCCTAAAAAGGCGCCCTTTCTCTTGCAAAAAAATCAGTTGTAGATTTTATTGAACCGGTCTAACATCTTGTGGAACTGTTCATGCTTGCCCTTCCCCACTTTCTCTTCCTCAATTTTATCAAACTCTTTTAATAATTTTTTTTGTTCCTCCGCAGGTATATGCATATCTGCAATCATGTAGAGGATGCCTTCCTCTTTCTCAATATGGTCGGTCAAAAGTGCTATATAATCCCGTGCATTTTTAACAAAGTCTTTCCCCTCAACCATTCCTTTAATAAAACCCCGGCCTAAATCATGTTCAATTAACATCATCCCGATCGGCCCGCCCTCATTAGGGACACCGGCTTTTTCCATCGCCGGAAAAAGCACATCCTCTTCTTTGGAATGATGGCATTTATCTACAAACGTGCGCAAAAAATTCAGCAAGTCATCTAGGTGTTTAGGGTCAACATTTTCTCCTTTGTCCAGCTTTTTACAAATTTTTTCCAGGATTTTTAAGGCTTGTTTTACCGCCTTATGTTCTTCTTTTAATTGTTTCGTCGCCTGCATAGAAAATTATTTTACCACAGGTTAAATTGTTTACATCCGGCGGTGGCGCAGATCAGGGGGTGGGCCATAAACTTTATCTACCCTTTCCCCGGTTTCCGTACCAACAACCCTGACCTCCAACCCATCTTCAGGTGTTTCCTGCCAAGGGACGTACCTATGAACCGGCCGCGCACCCAAATCCCCAGGTTTTAATGAAATATTAAATCTTTCCTGCATAACTTAATGCCCTGACTGTTCCATTCTTCCCTTCCGCTCTCCAAATTCATCCCAGGATACTGCATCTTCCTTACCACAAACAAAGCGGATATCCAGACGTTTGTTCTCCTGGGTACCACCAATCCTTTCAAATTCCGAACAACCGCTGGCACAATCAGGAGCCTCTCTCTCACAACCCATAATCAAGTCTTACCACCATCCAAAAAACTTTGCAATACTTCTTTTACCCCAGGGGCCTACTCTACAATCAACTTTCCTACCATCCCCTGCTGGCGATGGAAACCGTTACCCACACTGCAATAATACTCAAAGGTGCCTTTCTTATCGGCCACAAACTCTACAGAATCAGTCTCCCCTACCTGAAGCATCTTAGTATGGGCATCAAATTCCTCTATTGTAAAATCATGGGTACCCTGGGTATTTTTAAAATTTATCCGTACTTTATCCCCTTCTTTTACCTTAATCTCTTTAATAGAGAACTCAAAAGGTTTCCCTTCAATATCAAAAGATTTGATTGCCTCCTGGTTTGGGACTGTAATATCTGCTCCGGCTACCCTCTCCTCCGGCTGGCTGCTTACCTGGCTGCTTACCTGGCTACCCCGAAACGGGCCGGCCCAGAAAAACACTCCACCGACAATAAGGATAAAAACAGCTAAAATAATCCAACTTGCTTTAATTTCTCCTGAAATCAAGCTCTGCTTATTCATTCTTTCACCTCCTTTCTGACAAGATATAAGTCTCCCAATTATGGTGATATAAGGACAAGAAAGGAAACTAAATCAGGTAAGAGTTTGGTAAGTTATTTACTGGCCGTTGCTGTTAGTCAACCGAATCCCTCACTTACATTTTTCTTCAGGTTGTGTTTTATACCCTAAAAGGGCGGTTTTGCCCGACAAATCTTTAATTTCAAATTCAAACTTTAATTTATGTTCTTTTATTTCTTTATCAGAAAGAGCGGCCTGATCCCCGACAAAAAGGACATTCTCCCGGCAAACCTCTCCCCACCTTATCGGTTTGACGGTAATATTGCCTAAAATATAAACCTCGTCGCTGTTGACGGAAGAATTATAGTAGGAAGTCTTCATCTGGGGGCGAAGTTGTTCCTGGATATTTCGGGGATCAAAACGCGTAAGATATGCCATCCTTACCCCTATCCCTAAATCCCGGGCACTGTCGATAATAACCTCTTTATCTTTATACCCTTTAAGCTTTTCCGCTAATTTAACATAAGCATAGCCGTAATTTTCCGCCTTTTCATACTTAAACAGGATAAAATATGAAATATACAGGGAAAATATTGAATAGAGGGCTAAAATAACAACCAGGCCAATTTTGGCTGTATTAACCTTAAGATAAGCATAAATACTATACAAACCTATGGCAATAATTAAGGTCAGCACCCACAGGAAATCCAAGACCCTCAGAGGGTAAAAAAGGTCTCCGGTTAAGGCTGCCGGTATTGGGGTTAAAATAAGCAACAGCCCTAATATCTTACCGGCCTCTTTAGTAACTTTGCCTAAAACCAACTCTCTTATGCCAAAAATAAGCGGCACTACCATCCAACCGTAGAAAACGCTTAAACCCGGCATTGTCCTGCCTAAATTTGAGTCCGAATCAAAAAATAAATTCGGGAGGGAGTAATAGACTAGATAGTTATCCATTCCACTACCACTTACCTGGTCAAACCTTCTGATATAAGCCCCCGAGGTAACCATTGAAAAATGCGGGACCTGGGTAAGGATAAAAATTACCAGTCCTAAAATTGCCCATCTTTTTTGGTGCAGCCAAAACTTTCTAAAAATCAGGAGATATAGAGGCAAAAAAAGTACCGCCAAAAGTCTCTCGCTATAGTAAGCATGAGTAGAAAGTCCCAGCAATAAACAGGCAGTAATAAAAAGGGAGGGGTTTTTTAACGACCTCCAATACAAAAGGATACTGGAGGCAAATATTACCAGGGCTAAGTTAGCCTCAACCGCCAGCCGACTGAAAAATACCGACCAGGGAGCTATAGCCACCAGGGCTCCCCCAAAAAGTGCCAGACCCGGCTTAGACGGGAAAAATGCCCGGAAAAACAGGAAAGTTATTAAACTTAATAGGATTCCTGAGAATGCTGAGATAAAACGGGCAGCCATAGGGGTGTTACCAAAAATTGACACCGGAATTGTTGTCAGGTAGGTATAGATAGGTGGCTGGTAAGAACCTAGTGAACGGAACAATACCGGAAAAGGCTCACCAAAACGGTCTTTACTGCTGTTCAAAAGAGAAAATGCGTTATAGCCTTGGGATGCGGCATCACCGTGCAGCCCGGCAGGGATAGACCCCAGGTTATAAAATCGTAGGAAAGCGGCCACAAACAAAACCAACAGCAGTATTACTAGATGTCTTTTTGCCATTTTCTCCAAATATTTAGTGCTCCTAAAGCGATACAGAGGTTAAAAAACGGAAAGAGTAACATCGGGCCCATTTTACCGCTGATACTGACCAGGCTGCTTACTATTAGTGCCAAGAGAAAGTATATTACCGAGGTCTTTTGGTAAACAATAATTAGACGTACCAGGCCAAGAATAAAAAGAGGGAGTAAAAACACCGGATATCTCCCCTCCTCCGGGTTCTTAGACAAAAAATATTTCTCAAAGTCTAAGTTGGAGGCAAAATTACCGCTTATTTTACTTACAACAGGGCGGAATTTATCAAAATAAAAAATACCTGCTTTATTACCGTAAATTTTACCAAGCTCAGCACCAAAATACTCCCCCCTGTTTTTTTGCACTATTTTTTCATAGTCTGAAATGTAGAAAATCTCTTTATTAAAACTTATAGCTAGAAGATAAAGGGATAAGCCAGTAAGGATAATAAATACTGCTACCTGAATTTTTTTGGATCTTTCAGGTAATGCAGTTAGAAACAGGAGGATGCTTTCTGATGTAAGTAGTAGCCCCATGAGAATATTGTTCGCAAAAAGTTGGTAAACCCAAAAATTCCCTAAACTTACCCCCAAAATAATTAAAAATTTTCTTTTCATAAGTAAACTTGTTTGCCTAAATTATACAGATTAAATATTAATCTTTACACTTTTTCTAAAAAAGTGTGGGGAGAAAATATTTTTTTCCATGAAAAAGCCCCCTACCGTACGGTACGGGGCTCAATCTTGTACTTGTGAGGTTAAACCTCCTTGCGAAAAAATTTGTCTTTGATTTTTTGGAAAACGTTTCGGTCATCCAAGGAAACCACTAACAAAAGGATGAATCCGACTAAAAAATCAGGTACGGCCCACCATGGAAGCCCCGGATAGGAGATAAGCGCTCCCAGGCAAATACTGTCAAGTACCAGCACTATCCCAAGGGTATACCACCTCCTAAGAGCCCTGTCAGCTGCCCATGCCAAAAGTGCAAATATGAGTGATGATGAGGCGATTACCAGCAAGGCAAGCTCTAGATCCTTATCCACTTTCTCCTCCTTTTTATTTCCGCAAGATTTTAAGGTGCTAACCACCAAAGTACAAGAAAAAAATAGTCAGCTTAGAAGGTTGGTACTTCCACAGCACCCCTTCTAAACTTACATATAAGGATTGTAGCAAATACCCATACTAAAATCAAACACTATGGGTTTGTAACCCAAACCTGCCTGTGGTATATTGTCTTTATGAGTAACCAAAGGGTTTATGGCGGGGCAATTTGGACAAACCATGCCTTGGAAAGGCTGGGAGCGCGGGGTCTAACCCAGGAACTGGCCTGGCGTGCCTTCCAATACCCGGATCACTCTAAAAACGGTAAACAAAAAGGGAGTTGGGAATACCGAAAGACGTTTGGCAGCTCCACTGTTACCGTTATTGCCAAGCAAAATGAAAAACATGAATGGATTATTTTATCCTGTTGGATAGACCCTCCCCTGCCCGGATATCTGGATGACAGAAAGAAACAAGCTTACCAAAAGTATAAAAAATCCGGCTTTTGGGGCCAATTATGGATGGACCTAAAAAGGGATATTTTTGGGATCAGCTAGTATCGCACGCCGGCGTGCGTTTAGTTTAACTTAAACTGGTAAATCCAAAACCCGTCGTGTACTATTTTCTTAGTGGATTTTTTACAGGCTTTAATTTTATCTATAGTTGAGGGGCTTTCAGAGTTTCTACCCATCTCCTCCACCGGACACTTGGTCTTAGCCTCTGAACTTTTAGGTATTTCCCAAACTGAGTTTGTAAAAAGCTTTGAAATTATTATCCAGCTCGGGGCAATTTTAGCCATTGTTGCACTTTATGCCAAAACCTTACTAACCAATAAAACAGTCTGGCTTCGGATACTGGCTGCCTTTTTGCCCACAGCCATAGTCGGCTTTACCCTTTACAGGGTCATCAAAAATTTTTTGGTCGGCAACACCACAATAACTTTAGCAGCCCTCTTTTTAGGAGGGATTGCACTGATTATTCTCGAGCTTGTCCATACAGAAAAAGATAGCCATGCCGGCAAAATTGAGGATTTAACATTAAAACAATCATTCCTTATCGGTCTTATCCAATCTTTATCCATTATCCCCGGGGTTTCAAGATCTGCGGCTACAATTATCGGGGGCCTCTTTGTAGGCGCCAAAAGAAAAACGGCGGTGGAATTTTCTTTTCTACTGGCTGTACCCACAATGGCAGCAGCCACGGGGCTGGACCTTTTAAAAAGTGGTTTCGCTTTCTCCCAAAATGAATACTCAATGATCTTAGTAGGCTTTGCCGGCTCATTTATAGTGGCTATATTTGCCGTAAAGTTCCTGCTTAAATTTGTCCAAACCCATACTTTCATCCCCTTCGGAATATACCGGATAATTTTGGCTCTCCTCTTTTGGGCATTTATCGTCCGGTAACTAAAGCTTTTAAAATGCTAAAATATTTGCTGTGAAGATTTATGCCCTTATCCTTATATTTTTCCTAATATTAACCTTTACCCTCCCCTCCCGGGTCTTGGCAGTAAGTGAACATTTAAACTTGGGGCAACTACAATCAATGGGTTTTACTAAATATGAATCTGTAAACGGCAACTCATTACTTTACCCTTTTAAAAGGTTTCGGGAAAAAATTTTCCGGGTTCCGGATCAGGAACTTTTTGATACCCGTTTTAACGAGCTTATTTATATTGCAAACAAGAAAAAAACGGGCTTTTTAGAAGAGTCTGTCAGCCGTTATATCTCTATTTCTGGAATACTAATGCAAAACAAAAAATCCTCAGTGAGTGAGAAGGCTAAACAAAACATTAAGATACTCGAAAAATTAAGGGACGGTTATCCGGCTAATTCACTACCCTGGATACAGATACAAAAAACAGTCGACACCACCAGGAGATTGCAATGAAAGAAGCGAAATTAATACTTGTTTCAGGTATTTTTATCTCAATTTTAATCAGAGGGTTTTTTATCTTTACCGGCCTTGAGGTAGGCGATGTAAAAAACATGCATGACACCGCCAATATGTTACTTTCTGGGTTAAACCCTTACACTAATTCCCATCTTTACCCCTATCCCCCACTGTATGTTTTTGTAGAAGCTGCAACCGCCCTTTTTACCAACTTTGCAGGCACATCCTTTCATTTTTTAATAAAATTCTGGCCCAACCTGGCAGATATCTTTATAACCCTTCTGCTCTATAAATTTTTAAGGAAGCAAAAGGTGAGCCCTACCCCAGCAGCCATATGGAGCTTGCTTTATATTTTAAACCCGGTCACCATTATTACCTCCTCAGCCCACGGACAGTTTGATTCTATAGTTTCTCTATTAACTATTTTATCCATTTACCTGCTTACCTTCCCCTCCAAAAAGTTTTACATACTTTTAAGCCCAATCATTTTAGGCCTGGCTATTTCTTTTAAGGCTAACCCGGCCATGATCCTGCCCGTCTTTCTGGTATTTGGGCAAAGGGCTTTACCGGAACGGGCCCGCTTCTTCTTGCTTACTTGCTTGACCATCGGCATAATCTTTTTACCGTTTTTACTTCTCAATTTTAATGCTACCTTGGTAAGTGTTTTTGGTTATTCGGGGGTATCTGATTTTGGGTATGCCGCGGTGCTTAGGGCACTATGGTACCAGATCAACGCCGAATACTGGCTGCCGCAGGCGGAAGATTTAATCGGTGCCAGCAAACTTGCCTTTTTATTGGGAGCAGCGTTACTGGTTATCCTCTCATCAGGGAAAGATACCCTAATCAGAAGCTGTCTTTTAATATATTTGCTCTTTCTAACTGTTTTCTCCGGGCAATCGGCACAATATTCAATTTGGGTTTTACCACTGGGGATCTTGCTGCGGGACCGCTGGGTGATAGCTTTTTCTTTTGCCGCCTTATTTGCCCACCTGGGCTTTTACCTCTTTTTTGCCCCGGAACTTTTATTGGGTAAATATTTTACTATTACGGGAGGTTTTTACCAAACTAAATACATGCCGCTTTACTTTTTTGGGAACCTGATGCTTTGGGTTGTAACCGCTCTTTGGCTTCTTAAAATCTTAAAAGGCCAGTGGGCAAATTTTCAAGCCTTCAAAAAACCGGTTAAAAGTCTGGCCTTGGCTTTATCGGTTTTATTTTTGGTATCCCTAATCCCTGTTATAAATTTAACCTTACAAATAATCCAAGCCTCAACCAAATAGATATTTTAAAAACACCGGAAGATTAAATATTCTATTCCAAGTTATAATCAGCTTGTGCTCTAATAAGGCTTGCCCTTTGTTCATTTAATACGGTGAGCTGAGCGCTTAATTGTTGTGGGTTTAACGACCCTCCTGAATCTAACAACCCCCGCCCCTGGCTAATTTGTCCTTCTAAATCACGTAGCCGATAAGCAAGAATGGTTGGGCTTTGTTTTCTTAGGGAAAATACTTGAGCTATACGAGGCAAAATCGGTAATTTGGACACCCTCTCAATGATTTCCAAGTTCACATTAAAACTATAACATAGATCCTGTCCATTTTACGTGCTCCGTCAGCCTTGGATTACTATACCACAAAATCACCTGACTGCCATCCTTCAAACCTTCCAAAATCTGAGCTATATTGGGGAAATGAGACAAAGATGGGAGGAAATAAAGAGACTACAAAACACACCTAATTATTCAGCAGGAGCTGTGATAACATCGTAAGCAGGTATTTTGAGAGGTATGTTGTTGCTTACTAGATATTCCCAAAACGTTCTGCCTAATGGAATAAGTGTAAATTTGCTGCTACTAGGATCATAAGCGATCAATCCAGACTGTATTAAAAACCCCATGAACTGTTCATAAGAGATATTAAATTGCTGCGCCCAAATTGTACGCCTAAATAATGCCTGTGCTAATGCATCTGGGATTTCGCCATTGAAATTTGTCATTGAATTAAGTATTACCATTTGGCTTGGAAATATTAATCTATAAGTTTTCTCAAAATGATACCCTAAGAAAAGTGTGTCTTTATCTCTAGCCGTATACTCTTGAAGCTCGTGAAGTATCTTTTCTGCCTTCTTTGACTTTTCAAGTTCAGAGTTTAGTGCTTTAATTTCCTTTTTTTCTTTAGTACCAAGTTCCTCTTGTTGCTTCTGAATTGTTTCAAGTGAGAACCCTGGTACAGCTAATTTCAATCCACCGTTTTTAATAAGAGTTCTTATTTCTTTTTTAAATAGCCAGAAAATAAGGAACACTACTCCAAAAGTAATCATAGTTTTAATTATATCTACGACTAATGAAGCTATCTTAATCCAATCTGATGGTGTCATTGCTCGGATTATACCAGAATTACAAGTTATATAGTTTAGTTGCTCAAAAGTGTTTAATTAGCTTGTTCTAGTAAGCCTTCTTGGTTTCACCTGATGTTTGTTGTTAGAACTTTTTATGCTAACAACCACTGACTATCTTTTAGGAACCGTTTAATTACATCTATCTGAAAGTCTTGGTATCCAATTGACCAAAACAATTCTTTAACAAAATCTATATAAAACTCTTGGAAAGAGACAGGATCGGCTAATTTAGTAGTGTCCAAATCAGAAAAATCTAACTTATATTCTGGCATCATACCCCTTAAATCTCTAAAAAACATCTGCTGTTGGACGCCAACAAGTTTAATATCTTCTGTTCCTTTAATCTCCACGTAACCCTCTAGTCCTCCTTGGTATTTAGACAATTGATAAAAATTATTTGCTGCTTTTAGAATTTGGAATAGCCTGCCAATAACATGGGACAAATAAATGATCTTCTCTTCATTATTAACCATGAGAACATCTGTCGAGGAGTAAAGTAAGCCAGCAGCATATATTTGATGGCAGTCAATTTGCCCATCCATCTCCCCCCATTCAAAATGAAAAACACCCTCGGGAATAGGTTTTAGGTTTAAATCTGGATAATACATCTGTGGAGTATTATGCAAATCCCTAATTTCCCTAGTCTTATCCTTTATATCTGAAGGTTTCATCAAAGCCTCTTTGGGGTAAAAAGGTTGTACCAAAATAGTACACATTGAAGCCTGAGATCCAAGAGGTTGTTGATAAAATCTAGATACGAAACCACCAGCAAAGGCAGCAGCTATTATAGCAGGATCTCCTGCAGCTTTTTTTCTCCTATATTCCTCTTGCTCTGCTGAGATTTTAGCAACTCTTTCCCTTTCTGCATTCCTTAACCCAACCTCGTAGACCGCCTTTGCTTGAGCTATGTATCTATTTCTACTCACTCCAGCTTGTTCTTTTTTCTTAAATAACAGTTCAACATAGTCTGGGGAAGCAATATCAATTGGGGTGCTTATGTTTCCTGTCCTCACCCAAAGATTGGCATCATTTTGTACATAATAAGGGGTTCTATCACCTTCAAAAATACGTACAAGAATAAACACCTTACTGCCTTGTTCATCTGTAACACGCACTTCATATCTCGGTATGGGAGTAACATTTGAAGCCCATTGGTGGATTTTCTCAATTGATTTAGCAGCATTGTTCACTCCAATCCAACCATTTGGTATACCAGTCTGACGGTTTTCCTCAACGCCAACTATGATTACACCACCTCTAGTATTTGAAAAGGCAGCAAAATGCTTGGATAAATTAGTCGGAATGTCTTTTTTGTAATCTAGTTGTATTCCTTCTCTGTGTCCTTCCTGGCAAAAGGCTACTATTTCTTGAAAACCAAAGCTATTTATGGGCTTATTTAATATATCCATTAGTGTTTTGTTCTTAGGGTTAAGTAACTTTTTGTTACTTGACTGTACCGTATAGATATCATAAACTTATCATAAATGCAAGACACTAAACCACTTACTGCTAAGCAAAAAGGGGCACTGGATTTTATTAACTCTTTCTGTAGAGAAAAGGGTTACTCTCCTTCTTTAAAAGAAATAGCAGACTTTCTTGATACCGATAACCTCAGTACAGCACAGTATTATGTTGAAGAACTTGAAAGTAAAGGCTACCTCCACAGAAATAGCAACAAAGCAAGAGGTATTACTCCAATTTCAGACCAATATACTATTCCATTGCTTGGCTACATTGCTGCCGGGGAACCAATTGAACCTATCGAAAACCCAGAAGAAATAAATGTTCCTTCCGGTATTAAAATTGAGGCTAAATACCCTCATTATGCTTTAAGGGTAAAAGGTGACAGTATGATTGATATGGGGGTTCTCGATAACGATATTGTCCTCATCAAACATCAGATGACAGCCAATGTTGGAGATGTTGTTGTAGGCATTACTGAAAAAGGAGCCACTTTAAAAATTCTTAGTAAGGACAATGATCGAGTTGTGCTTAAACCAAGAAATCAAAAATATAAAACTATCATTCCAGAACAACTTGAAATCAGAGGTGTATTTGTAGGTTTAGTAAGAGGTGGTAATTAGATACAATGAACTAAGCAATATGAACAATGTAACAATTACCCAATTAGTCGAAAAATATAAATCCAATAGATATGCATACTTAAAAGCCGACTACAAAGAGGCTCAATTAAGAATTGATTTTCTAGACCCGCTTTTTGAACTTCTAGGCTGGGACATTAAGAATGTTAATGGTAAGTCTACAAACGAAAGAGAGGTTTTGGTTGAAGAATCATTGAAAGAAGATATTTATTCCACCACAGAAAAGCCTGATTACACGTTTCGTCTTTTTTCTGAAAGAAAGTTTTACTTAGAAGCTAAAAAGCCTCGTGTCAAAATCGACACGGACAATGAACCTGCGAAGCAAGTCAGACGCTATGGCTTTACTTCAAAATTAAAAATCTCCGTGCTTTCCAACTTTGAATACTTAGCAATTTATGATTGCTCAGCCAAAGTGGAAGAAACTGATCATGCTTCAAAATCTCGAGTAAAACTTTATCATTTCACCGAATACGAAGAAGCCTTTGAAGACATCAAAAAATCTCTAAGCCACGACAGTGTTTACACTGGTTCATTTGATGAAACCTGGGAATACATTGAGCAACAACTTAAGCTTTTCAGTATTGATGACCTCTTTCTTTCCCAAATTAATCAGTGGCGCTTAATTTTAGGAAAAGAGATATTCTCACACAAACCCGACTTAAAAGAGACAGAATTAAATGATCTCGTACAAAAATACATAAACAGCATTATCTTCCTACGGGTTTGTGAAGACAGAAACCTTGAAACATATAAAACCCTGCTCTCAAGTAACGGTAGCTACGAAACTTTAATTAAACTTTTCCGAGAGGCTGATAGAAAGTACAACTCAGGACTTTTCAATCACACATTAAATGAGGAAGTTATCAAAAACAATAGTTCAGCTTTTTGGACCATAATCTCCCAGCTCTACTACCCTGAAAGCACGTACTCTTTTGCAGTTTTTGCCTCAGATATTTTAGGGAATATTTATGAAATTTTCCTAGGAGAGAAGTTGACCATAAGCAGTGGTGAAATCTCACTCACAAAAAAACCGGAGCATATCGATCGAGATATTGTTACTACGCCAACCTTTATCATTAAGGATATTTTAAGGAAAACCGTTCTTCCGTTTTGTGATGGCAAGACAGATTCAGAGATATTAAGTTCGTCATTCGCTGACATTGCTTGTGGATCAGGAGCCTTTTTATTAGAAACTTACCAACTCATAGTTGACTATTTGGTGGACTATTTTCTTAAGACCTCTCCTGAAACACTAATTCGAACTGGCGTGAATACATACAAACTTCCCTTTCAAATCAAGAAGCAAGTTCTTGTAAATTGTCTTTACGGAATTGACAAAGATTTCAATGCAGTTGAGGCTTGCAAGTTTGGTATGTTACTTAAACTTCTTGAGGATGAAGATAGTACTACCATTCCAACTCCAGCATTACCACTTTTGGACAGAAATATTCAATTTGGGAATAGCTTGGTGGATTCAACTCAGACATCGAGAGAGAACCGAACAACTATTAACCCCTTTGACTTTGGTGAAACAAAATTTGACGTTATTGTTGGCAACCCTCCATACATGTCAACAGAACACATTAAACAACTAACTCCACTTGAACTTCCAATATACAAAAGGACTTACACATCTTCACACAAGCAATTTGATAAATACTTCTTATTTATCGAGAGAGGACTCAAACTCCTTAAGGAGAATGGTTTTCTGGGATATATTGTTCCGAGTAAGTTTACAAAAGTAGGGGCTGGTCAGAAACTTCGAGAGTTACTAAGGAGCCAAGAATTTGTAGAAGAAATCGTTTCCTTTGGTGCGAATCAGATATTTCAAGATAAGACGACTTATACCTGTATGCTTGTGCTTAAAAACAGTGGACAAACTTCATTAAAGTACATCGAAGTCAAAGACTTAAATAGTTGGAAGACTAGAAATATTGACCTGAGAGATTATGATACCGTTGCGTTTGACGAATTAGATGATGATGTTTGGGTCTTAGTCCCTGGATATCTCAAGCCAGCGTATGAGGCTATTAACAAGCAAAGTAAATTGTTAGAGGAGCTTATCGGTTCAGATAACATTTATAACGGCATACAAACAAGTGCTAACAATATTTATATTCATACAGCTTCAAAAGAAGACGAAACCTATGTATATTTTTCAAAAGACGGAAAAACATGGAAAGTGGAAAAGACCTTAACAAGGCCATATTTCAAAACTTCCAGTGGTAGCGATAATCTAAATTCCTATCGTCCCTTCAAACCAAACTCTTTTGTTATTTATCCGTATCTTAAAACTACCTCAGGAATAGAATTCGTAAGAATGGATAAGCTAAAAGCTGAATTTCCTTTCATGCATGAATACTTAATGGCTTATAGAGAAGCTCTAAGTGACCCTAAGCGTGATATAAAGCCTACCCCAGAAACAGACAGTGAGTGGTACCGATTTGGAAGACATCAAAGTTTAGACAAATGCGATGTCCCATCAAAAATAATTGTTGGTGTTTTGTCCCAAGGAAACAAGTATGCAATTGATTACTATGGAACGCTCATATCATCAGGTGGTACAGCTGGCTACTGCATGATAACCCTACCGGATGAGTTTCCCTATTCTGTTTACTATGTTCAGGCTTTGCTTAATTCAAAATATCTTGAATGGTACTCTTCCCTTATTGGTGAGGTGTTCAGGGGCGGCTACATTGCTAGAGGAACCAAAGTCTTAAAAAGACTTCCAATAAGAACAATCGATTTTACTAAGATTGAAGAGAAAAACCTTCATGACCAGATTTCTGCGACTCAGAAAGACCTTATAAGGATTCAGGGTGAAATAGATACAAATCGGAGTGATCATAGAGTGACCGATCCGCTACAAAGAGAGTTTGATCTTAAAAAAACCGAATTAAACCAAGCACTGGTGAGACTGTATGGATTAAGTGATATGGATGACCAGATTCCATTGATTTCAAAAATGTATGAAGCTAATTAATGAAACTACTAAAGAAAAATTGCGAGGAGGTTTTTACACTCCCAATTCCATTGCTGCGTTTATTTTAAAATGGGGCTTCAATGGCAATAAGGAAAATGATGTTTTAGAACCGAGCTGTGGTGATGGTGTTTTTCTGGAAGAAATCAGGAACGGCAATTATAAATATAAAAGCGTCACCGCAGTTGAAATTGACGCTGTAGAGGCTGAGAAAACAAAAAAGATTGCTCTTTTAAAGTGCAAGGTTATCGTCTCTGATTTTCATGAATTTTGTCTCAAATCTAGTCAAAAATTTGACCTCGTTATTGGCAATCCTCCCTACATCAGATATCAATTTTTTGATCGCAAACAACAAAAAATGGCTGATGAGATATTCACAAGAGCCCAATTAAAATACTCAAAATTGACTAATGCCTGGGTATCATTCGTAATTGGCTCCAGTTTATTACTGAAAGAAAAAGGCAAGATCGGTTTTGTTCTTCCGGCCGAATTATTACAAGTCTCTTTTGCCCAACAACTCAGAGAGTTCTTGGCACATTTCTACAATAAGATAAACATCATCTCTTTTAAAACTTTAGTGTTTCCAGAAATTCAACAAGAAGTGATACTCCTTCTTTGTGAGAAAAATGATTCCGACTCCCATTTTATAGAGCATTTAGAACTCAGAGACGCACAAGAGTTATCAAATCTTGATGTAACAACTTTAAGAAGTCCTAAAAAGAAGATTGACTTTAAATCTAATAAATGGACCTTTTACTTTCTAGATCAAGAGGAAATAGATTTTATTGAACGCCTTCAAGAAAGCGAAGCTATTCCCAAACTTGGTAAGTATGCAAAAGTTGAGGTTGGAATCACTACTGGTTCAAATCCGTTTTTTACTGTTCCATTTTCAATAGTTAAAGAGTACAGCCTCGAGAAGTTTGCAAAACCATTGGTGGGTAGAAGCGTTCAAGTTCCTAGTGCAATTTTCACTAGAAATGATTGGCTAGAAAACAGGAAGGCAGAAGCGAGAACCCACTTATTAGTATTCCCTGAGCTCTCAGCATTAAAAAACGATGCAGGCGCCATGAGATATATCAAACTTGGAGAAGAACAAGGGATTAACAAGGGCTACAAATGCGGAATCAGGGATGAATGGCAGATAGTTCCATCACTTCGTGTGTCAGATGCCCTCTTCATAAGAAGAAATAATCTGTACCCTAAGTTGATAATCAATGAAGCTCAAGCATATACAACCGATACTATGCACAGAGTCACTATAAAGCCAGGGATTGATATAAGAGCATTAACGGCAAGTTACTACAATTCTTTGTCTCTAGCGTTCGCTGAGATATGTGGGAGAAGCCACGGGGGTGGTGTTTTGGAGTTAATGCCCAATGAGGCAGAGGAAATACTTCTTCCTTATAACCCAAATAATAGTGAACTTTTGGATACGATAGACAGCATGATCCGAAACAAAAGAGATATATCAGAAATATTGGAAGTTACTAACAAAAAAATCCTAATGGACAACTTTGGATTGTCCTCTGGCGATATAAAGATTGCAGAGAATATCTGGAGAAAGCTTTCTGAGCGAAGATTAAATAGAGGCAACAAAAATCCCTAGTTTTGAACCTTTCGAATTTTTCGAACAATTGCTTAACTTTTCCCAACTATCCGGAAATTCCGGACAGTTGTTCCCATTTTAGAAACAACTCACCTACAAAAATAGACGACTTGGAGAATGGAAAATTCGAACTTACAAAAAAGCCCGACAGTTCAACACAAAAGGACGCTTTGTTGCCTATGCATCCCATCTGGCTCCCCCGGTAGGACTCGAACCTACAACCTTCTCGTTACTCGCTCCCCCACATTTCCATGGGACGCGGAACTATCTCTTATCCATAGGTAAAAACCCGTAGGATTTGGGTACATAGTTTCTGAACCTTTCCTTCGACTACACTCAGGACTCGGCTGCGGATTACCATGAACCAAAAATTAGCTTTTAGGCTTCCCGACAATTCTCCCAATTTTTCATCCCGACATTTCTATCAGGAGCTGCTAACCACTCACAGCGAGCCGCTCTACCATTGAGCTACAGGGGAATGTTAAAGAACGGAGTAATTATAACACTGAGCTTGATCCCATGTGAACCCCTGGAGATTAACTATGAACTTTCTCCAAGAGCCCAGGATAGGATTGTGGGGTTGACTCATCAAGGCTAAAAAAGTTACAATACACAAGTTAAAATTAAATATCGGTGCTAGAACTGGCCCCGACCTAAAGTCGGGGATAAAGCGCTCAGACTTCCTTGAGCAAATGGCAAGGTCCGGAAGTGCTGGTAAGAGAAATCAAACCAGGACCTATGGAAATCGTAGCTGTAACCAAACAGCGTTGATGAATGCCAAAGCAAGCACCCCCCGTACCATACGGTACAGGGAAATGGAGGGAATTCTTCTTAATTTTTCCTGCCTTCGGCAGTCGAGTTTTCCCTTTGTAACACAGGTGGTTTATATCACCCGTGCCGTTCTAGTGCCGTACCAAAATCTATGGAAAGATTTAAGTACGGATTTAATCGAAGAGAATTTTTGAGACTGGGTTACGGATTCCTCGCAGCCACAGCTTTTACACCTTTATTAAGGTTTGCTCCAATATCCGCCTCAGCCGAAACCGAGGAGCCTACCGAACAAAATTTCCGTTTCACCTCCCTTAGACAGTGGCAAAAATACATCGAGCCGGAAAAGGAGGTA
>Ga0209541_10000823_pt1 | contig 61812 bp, 69 predicted proteins | sample RifCSPlowO2_01_FD_184027 | JGI IMG/M metagenome (GOLD analysis project Ga0209541, IMG submission 184027) | Groundwater microbial communities from Rifle, Colorado - Rifle CSP2_plank lowO2_0.1 (SPAdes) (version 2) | ecosystem: Environmental > Aquatic > Deep subsurface > Groundwater | place... | reverse complement strand
ACGAAGAAGGCAGGGAAGAGCTTGTCGAGGGCGGCGAAATAAGCCCTGAGGAAGCCGGATTTATGAAGGGCTACGACGAAGCTGAAGGAGAGGACGAAGAAAAAGAAAAAGAAAAGGAAGAGGAGTAAAGCAGATAATTTTAGTTTAATCTTATTCTGTCTGCTGTTTTCATAAAGCTTTAAATAATAAATCTGATTCCGTTTTTCTATGAAAATAATAAAGCAGAGGGAAAGCGCAAGGCTCCCAACCAAATACGGCAATTTTAAAGCGTATGTTTACGAATGCGACAGGGGCCTGCACCATCTGGCTTTGGTGAAAGGCAGCGTTAAAAACAAAAAAAATGTTTTGGTAAGGGTACATTCTGAATGCCTGACAGGTGATGTTTTTCACTCCCTAAGGTGCGACTGCGGGCAGCAAATTGACAAGGCGCTGCAGCTTATAGGGAAAGAAGGCGGCGTTTTACTGTATTTAAGGCAGGAAGGCAGGGGCATAGGATTATTAAATAAAATCAAGGCTTATGCATTGCAGGACAAGGGCATGGACACTGTAGAGGCAAATGAAAAGCTTGGCTTCAAGGCGGATATGAGGGATTATACCCTTGGAGTGCGGATTTTAGTGGATTTAGGCATTACCTCAATGAAATTGCTTACCAACAACCCAAGAAAGATTGAGGGGCTGGAGAAATACGGCTTAAAAATTGCTGAAAGAATACCATTGACTGTAAGCTCAACAAAAGAAAGCAAAAACTACCTTAAGACAAAAAAGGAAAAATTAGGGCATTACATTGAGGATGAGGGCTTTGTCAAATAATCAGAACCTCAGCAGCTCCATAACCCTGCTTAAGTCTTTTTCTTCTATTAAGAATAAGGTGTCTGTCCAGCAGGACATTGTCTCGTAGATGTTGATGTTATTTTCCCCAAATAAAGAGTAAAGGTAGGAAATAACTCCGGCTGTTGTCTCAATTTCCTTTGGGCTTTTTAATGTTATCTCAACCAAATCCTGGCTTTTTTTCATTATTTTATTCCTGAAAACTTTATTTATTTCCGGCAAAAATTCTTCAGAGGTTATGACTGTTATTGCAGTTGCGCCTTCAATGATGTGGAAAATTTCATTCTGCTTCTTCACTTTATTCTCTATATTAAGCAGGTTCGGCATGTGGATGTCCTTTTCCAGGACTATTGCAGCAACCTTGTTTTTTATCTCCACCTTGCTGCTTTTCAGAATGCTGAGTATTTTTTCCTCGTTTGAGGCTTCTTCTTTTACCTTCCTGTAGTATCGCCTGCAGGCGATAAGAATGGCGTCAAAGCTCTTTTTGTCAAGGTTTTTGTCCTTTATTATTTTCCTGGCTAGAGAAGAGTAGTTGATAAGCCCTTTTTTTAATGCGTCTTTCACGCTTGGAAAATTGAGTATATAGCTTTCTGTAAGCTTTGTAATGTTAATTTCAACAACCCCCAACATTAACCTGATGAAAAATGAACTTTAAATGGAAGCCATATTGCTATGGCCCCATTGAATTGCAACTGGAGCGTCTATACCTTGCGCTCTGTGGTACTCTAGACAAAAAGGCACATCGCTCATTTCCCTTTAGGGCATAGCTTATATTTAAATGTTTTGTTTTGGACATTTATGTTTTATATAGGTTTTTTATTGCCAGAAGTGGACTTGTCTAATTTCGGACATTTTTGTTTGATTTGTTTGAAATAAGTCAATAAATATATAAACGACCAATATTCAACATATTTTGGAGTAAATGAAATCGTACAAAAAATCTCCAAAAAGTGAATTTAAGATTTTTATAGGCAGGAGACTTTTGTAAAATTTTTTCTATAGTTTTATTAATTTTGTTGAGGCATTAAAATGACAAATACACTTCAATTAGCATTTCCAACAAATGAGAAAAAATCAAAATTAATTGTGGAATCAGGGCATATTTATACAAATGAGCAGCCTAATTTAGAGCATCAAGTAGGGGCTACTTTGGGAAACATGCTATCGAGATATCTAGCACTCTTTGGTCCTGAAATTGAAAAATGGCTTTTCATTGACAATTATAACCCTAAATTTGAAGAGAAGCCACAGGACCTCGATATCGTAGCCTATATCAGTTTGTTACCTTCATGGGGATTTGCTCCTGATAAAATTGTATATGAAGCAGATCTTGTGAATAATGCTAAAGAAATTGTTGACCACTTGCAAAAACATGGGGATGCAGGTCCACACCATAATGGCAGAATTATCCTCAATAAGGGGAAAATTCTGCTTTACGATCCGGGAAATGGAAAATACATGTGCGCCTTATTAGATGCTTGCCTCTACATGCATAAACTTGAACACGCTGATGGGTGTGTCACTATCCTTGACCAACAATATGCCGCTCAACAGAAAGGAACATTTACCATACTAAAGAAATTGGGGGTTGACACAACAACTATTTTTCCATTCTTCTATACTACTCCTAATTCTCAGCCGCACTCATCCGTTGATTCGTTTAATGTGTTTGCAAATGGAAAGAATAATCTTTCTTTTGTTCAGCCAGCCATTGATTTGCTGCAAATTGTCGCAAAATTATCTGGTTCTGTGTATCTGGGACCATCTCTTAAGGTGGAGGTCAGAAAGTATGGCGTTTAAAAAAATAGGAATTCTGGGAGGAATGGGGCCGGAGGCTTCGGCTAATTTTTATTATAAAATAATAAAATACTGCCAAGAAAAATACAATGCAGTTCAAGATACTGACTACCCTCCGATTGTTATTTATTCATATCCTTTATATGGATTTGATGAATCTGGAATAATTGATTATAATCTAGTCCTAAAACAACTTATTCATGGAGTAAATACCTTGGCAAATGCAAAATGTGATTTTATTGTCATGCCCTGCAATACCATTCACTTTTTTATCGATGAATTAAGTTCCAAATCCCCGATACCTATAATAAGTATCGTAGAAGAAACTATTAAAAAAATAAAAGAAGACAATTTTAATTCTGTCGGTTTACTCGCATCAGAATCAACATTAAAACTTAAACTATACCAGAAAATATTAAACAAAAATAATATTGACTGCTTGCTTCCTGATAATAAGGACTACCCTAAGATTACTAAGCTAATTCTTGAATTAATGGGTGGAAAAGTCAAAGATAATACTAAAAATGATGTTTTATACCTAATTGAGAAGATGCAATCAAAATCCATAAAAGCAATAGTGCTTGGTTGCACAGAACTGCCTTTAGTTATCACTCAAGAAAATGTGAATATAAAAATTTACGACACACTACAAATATTAGCAGAAGCTACAGTTAATTACTCCATTGATGGTGGCCTCTTATTGCACGAAAATGTAAACAATATCCAGCCCTTTAAATAATGTCTAATTTCGGACATTTTTGTTTAATTTGCTTAAAATAGGGCATCAAGTATATAAACCAAAATTCATTCATGAAACATCTTTTGAGGTAATTGGAATGCATAATATTGGAATATTTGGGGATACAGGCATTGTAGGCCAGGAAATTCAAAGGATATTAAGTTGCCATGATAAAGTTAGAATTATTTACAGGAAAAATTCAAAAAGAGAGGAAGGCAGCAAAGACTTTGATCTGGTTTTTCTTGCTACGAAAGATTCCAACTCTATGGCATCTGCTTCAGAAATGATTGATTTGGGAAAAAAAGTTATTGATATGAGTGGCGCTTTTAGGCTGCCGAAAGAGCAATTTGAGCAGTGGTACGGATTGCAGCATAGTGCCCCGGAATTACTGGAAAAAGCAGTCTACGGGCTTCCAGCTTATTTTAAACCCGAAATTGCTGAGGCACAACTAGTTGCCAATCCGGGCTGTTACCCTACAAGCGTTATTTTGGCTTTGAAGCCTTTGGAGGGACTTTTGCAGGGAGAGGCTACTGTAGTATCAACTTCTGGCAATTCTGGATCAGGAAATTCAGTTGAAGACCAGCCAAATGAGGTAACTTATAATTATGGCACAAAACACAAGCATGTTCCGGAAATGGCATTATATTCTGGATTTGATGTAAACTTTACCCCTATCGTTTTACGTTCTGTTTTTAGTGGTATCAATACAAATATGAGGGTAGAATTAGCAGATATCTTAAAAAGCCTGCCTGGAAGGGATGCAGCTGAAAAGTTAAGAAGAACAATTGGTGTAAGCTACGAACCGGAAGACAACGTATCAGTTGTGGAAGATAATTGTAGTAAATTATGGGGTACAAGGGATGTTGTGGGAACCCATAAAGCATTAATAAAAATAGGAGTTGATAAAGGACACGCTTATATCTGTTCTATGATAGACAATCTTGGAAAGGGTGCAGCGAGCCAGGCTGTTGAAAACATGAATATTATGCTTGGCTTACCCAGACTGTACGCCATCGGTAATACCTATGCTGTAAGATAAACCTTAGATTTTTCACTTTTATATTTGTCCGTTATGGGACATTTTTGTCTAATTTGTCTTGAATGGGGCATTAGGCTTTTAAAAAGAAGCATTATCCTTATTTTTATGATAAAACTGGCGAGCCTGGACGAAATTATTAGATACGGAAAATTTGAGGAATTTAAAAGTGTAATAGCCGAGGCATTTGGTGCGCGCGGCTTTGAGCCTGTGGAAGGCCTTTTTGAGAAACTTAAAGCCAGAAATCTGCCAAATTTGATCCTTAGTATGGGTGCTAATGGAGATGGAACGGAGGCAATTAAGGGAACAGTTGTCCGGTCTTTTCAAGAGACTGATGCAAAAATGCATGAAATGGGCTTGGAAGCTCCGTGCTATGTTGTGGTGGATGTGATTGCAGTGCACCCTGCCGAGCAGGACAACGGCGTTATGAAGGCATTGATGATGGTTTTAAGAATGGTCACCTACGAGCCGCCTTTTGAGGTCTTGCCTACAGTATGGCGCACAAGCTCAGAAACGGCAAGCAAAAAATATGAAAAATCCTCGGATTTTGGAAATAGCCCGGCCAAAGTGTATGGCTATGACGTGCATGGCTTTGGATTTTATGATAACGGAAAGCCATTATACCCTGATCCAAGAAAATTGTTTGAGCATATGGCTGGGATAGTCGCAAATAAGGAGAAAAATTTCGTTCCGAAGAAAGCTGCCTGACTTAAACAACCATCAAAACTCTGGAGCTTCCGCAGTAAAAATAAGCCCTTGACTTTTCAAGGTTAAGCAGCCTTTTCATTTTATTTAATTGCTTTTTCGCCTTCAAGACCCTATGCGAGCATTTAACCTCGTACAAATCTATTTTGCTGCCATTTTTAGCTATAAGGTCAATTTCGCCAAGGCTTCTTTTCTTCTTTTTTACCTTGACATGCGTAGAAATAGAATCGTATTTGTGCTCTATCCTTTCTTTCAAATCCAAAACATACCTGTCGTGCTTTATCAGGCTAATTTAAAGTCACCGCTTATCTGGATTATGGTATTTCTTGGATTAGCTTGTATTTAAATTTTTTGATATTTGGGTTTTGTGGTGAATTTAGGATTGTTTTTCAGAAACAATTTTTTGCCAGCTTTTTATTTTTCAATATGCTCTGCAATTCTAGTGCGAGGCATTTTTTGCCTGCCACTAAAAAATGCCTCGCCTATTTATACTGTATAACTTCGAGGCGAAAATTTCTTGGCAGTAAAATTTTTGCCGAGTGTAAATGTGGTGAGCGGAGCGAACATGTTTATCCTGAAACTAACGTTTCATTCTCCAAAACCAAAAATTATTTAAATTCCGCAAATAATTCTTTACTGGTACCTTAGGTTTTCTCTATAGGCTTTTCTTTTCAATTTTTGCAAATTAGATTTTTTACAACAATAAAATTTATATACCATGCTTAGCTACTGCAATTTTTTAATATGCTTTTAAAAAAAAATGTTAAGCTGATTTTAGAGGATGGTTCTGTTTTTTATGGCGTGTCATTTGGCGCTGAAAAAAATGTTTCTGGAGAAGTTGTCTTTAATACAGGGATGGTGGGCTACAATGAAAGCTTAACAGATCCAAGCTACAAAGGCCAGATTTTGTGCTTAACCTATCCTTTAATCGGGAATTACGGCGTTCCTTCATGGGAAAAGGACATCTACGGCATTCCAAGGCATTTTGAAAGCAGCAGGATACAAGTGCAGGCTTTGGTTGTTTCTGATTACTCATTTGATTACAGCCACTGGAATGCGGCAAAAAGCCTGGCGGAATGGCTTAAGGATGAAAACATTCCAGGAATCTATGGAATTGACACAAGGGCTCTGACAAAAAAATTAAGAGAGAAGGGAGCAATGCTGGGAAAGGTTGTTTTTAACGGCGATATTGATTTTTTTGACCCCAATGCAATTGATATTGTAAAGGAAGTAACGATAAAAAAGCCGGTAGTTTATAATTTAGCTGATAAAACAAACAGCAATATTAATAATACAATAATTAAAAATCCATTAAATAATAAAAATATCCAAAATAAAAAAATAATCCTGATTGACTGTGGCGTTAAGAACAATATAATAAGGAGTTTGCTGCAAAGGAATGTTTCTGTTATTCGCGTGCCGTATGACTATGACTTCTTCAAGCTTGATTTTGACGGCATTGTAATAAGCAATGGCCCCGGAAACCCTAAAATGTGCAAAAAAACAATAAAAAATGTAAGGAAGGCAATGCAAAAGGAAATCCCTGTTTTTGGAATCTGCCTTGGAAACCAGATTCTGGCTTTGGCTGCCGGCGGAAATACTTACAAATTAAAGTATGGCCATAGGAGCCAGAACCAGCCATGCTTGTTGAAAGGGACAAAAAGGTGCTTTATAACAGCGCAAAATCATGGGTTTGCTGTTGACACGAAAACCCTGCCAAAAAACTGGCAGCCATTATTTACCAATATAAATGACAACACCAATGAAGGAATAAAGCACAAAACAAAGCCTTTCATGAGTGTCCAGTTTCATCCGGAAGCGGCACCAGGGCCTGTTGACACGGAATTTTTGTTTGATGAGTTTTTGAATCTGAAATGGAACCGATAAACATTGCAATCATTGCTGCTGTATATTTTATAACGGCATTTTACGGCTCTTTGATAGGCGGCGCCTCGCTGCTCACAATACCTGCTTTGATATTCACCGGCTTAAGCCCTCATGCTGCAATAGGCACAAACAAGATAGGCACATTCGGGCTTTCAGCAGGAGCATCATTGGGGTATGGAATTGAAAACAAGATAGACTACAAATTCGGCGCCATTTTCATGGCTTTCCTTGTTATAGGATCAGTAATAGGCTCGTACACGGTTTTGAACCTCCCTGAGCAGGTAATCAAGAAAGTAATAGGCGTTATAATGATTGTTATTGCAGCCTTCTTATTTTTTAATAAGGATGTTGGGACAAAGCCGGTAAAAAAAACAAAAAAAAATATCCTGCTTTTTATCGCATTTTCGCTTGCAAGCGGCTTTTACAGCGGCTTTTACGGGGCAGGCGCGGGAACAATCAACAGGTTTATGCTCACTGCTTTTTTCGCGTACACAATGATTAACAGCGCCGCAATATCAACATTCGCAAACATGGCTTCGCATATATTTGCCCTTGGTATTTTCACTTATTACGGCGTAGTGCAGTATTCACTTTTTATCCCGATGATTTTAGCTTCATTTACGGGGGGGTTTTTAGGAGCCAAATACGGCGTCAAGCTTGGCAATGTAAACATAAAGAGGCTGCTGCTTATGGTATCAGTTATAATGGCGGTAAAGTTATTGTTTTTTTGAGTTAAAAGGCTAAAAATGGAAGAGGAAATATTAGATGTTGTGGATGAAAAGGACCAATTTGTAAGAAAAGCAACAAGAAAAGAAGTTAGGGAGAAGGTGTTGCTTCATAGGGTTGCGCGGGTTATAATAATTGGCAAAAACAGCGAATTATTAATCCAAAAAAGGTCAATTATGAAAGATATGTTCCCGGGATACTATGATATTGGCTTAGCAGAAACCGTGAAGAGCGGCGAAGGCTATGAGTCAGCAGCAATGCGCGGCTTAATGGAGGAATTCGGTATTTATGGCGCTTCAAACATAAGACTAACTCTCTCTTTTCTTTTTAGGATAAAGTACGAATCTTCCCAGACAAGGGAAATATGTAAAGTGTACGAGCTTTTTTACGATGGAAAAATAACTGCGCAAAAGGAAGAAATTGATGATTTTAAATTTCTGGGAATTCAAGACATTAGGAAATTAGCTAAAGACAAGCCTTTCCATCCAGCAGGATTAATAGCTTTTAATAAATACTTGGAATTAAAATGAAAAAATTTAATTTAAAAATGTTTAGAAAATAATAAAAAAGAAGAAAAAATGAACAAACTAACCACTGGACACTGGACATCTGCGGACGTGAGATTTATAAATGAGAACTCTTTAGTCTCAAATACATTTAAACCTCATTTTTATTTTGAGTTTAACGAGTTTATTATTCCAAAAAATAATTTTATTATGAATAATAAACAAAAATCAAGTAAAAATTGTAGTTATAATATGAGCCAAAGGAGACTAAAGATTAGGACTAAAGAAGAGTTTATTTTAGAACTCAAAAGATTATCCGAAATAGATAAAAAATATTTAAACTATAGTTATGTAAGAAAAATCAAAAGAAGTGATTTACTTTGGGAAGCTGTAAAAAATTTTGGCGGTTGGAGGAAAGCAGTTCAAGCTGCTGGCTTTAGGCCAATTCAGAAAGGATGGACTAAAGAAGAAATTATTAGTGAAATAAAGAAAATTGCTTCTGAAATAGGATATATCCCGCGCAGCAAAGAAATTATAAAATTAGGATATGTTGGATTAAGCACAGCTGCCAGAAGAAGATTTGGAAGTTGGACAAATGCTTTAATTGAAGCTGGATTTAAACCATTTAGAAAAAATTTGACCAAGAAAATAGTAATAAAAGAGATAAAAGAAATTCATAAAGAATTAGGGTATAGTCCAAGCATGAGGGGATTGAAAGAACTCGATAAATATGACTTACTAAATGCTGGATTGAAATTTTTTGGTAAATACAATGATTTCTTACGGGCAGCAAATCTACCAATTGTTTTAGAAATGTATAAATGGCCTAAACAAAAAATATTATCAGAATTAACTAAGATTACTGATGAGCTAGGAAGAACTCCAAGGAGATCAGAATTGGCAACTATGGGAAAATATGATTTAATTAATGCTGCGGAAAGACATTTCCCATCTTGGTCTCAAGCATTATCAGCAGCAAAACTTATTCCAAACCCAGATGTATTGAACAATGATAAAACTTGGAGAGAATGGGAAAATCTAATATTCGATATTCTAAAAATAAATAAAATTCTATTTTTTATTCATAGATACATTAAAAAGACAGGTTACCCTGATATTTACATACCTTCTAAAGATAAAATCATAGAAATTAAATTAAATTGTTCGGATAATTCTGTAAAAAAAGATATCCAAAAATATTTACCTTTTTGTAAGAAATTAGAGATTTGGTATCTTTTTGGAAAGCCATTCGGTATCTTATCAAATAAAGTTTATTTTATTGGACCAAGTAGAATAAGAAATATGATAAAAAATCATAATTCGTTATTAGAAAGATTTGAAAAATTGAAAATGGAGGTAAACAATGTGAATAAAAAACCTAGGAAAGTGCTTGTTTTAGGCAGTGGTGCACATTAGGTTAGGCTCACTAATCTAGGCAAAGTCAAGATCGGAGAGGCGGGCGAGTTCGACTATTCCGGTTCTCAATGCCTCAAAGCGCTGAGGGAAGAAGGGATAAAAACAGTTTTAGTCAATCCGAACATTGCAACTATACAAAGCTCTGAGGGAATGGCAGACAAAATATATTTTTTGCCTGTAACAGCATATTTTGTTGAGCGGATAATAAAAAAAGAAAAGCCCGATGGAATTATGCTCTCTTTTGGAGGGCAGACAGCTTTGAACTGCGGCGTTGAATTGGCAGACAATGGTATTTTTAAAAAATATAAAGTTGAGGTTTTGGGAACTCCGATAGAGGCGATAAAAAACACTGAAGACCGGCAGCTGTTTGTTAAAAAATTAAATGAGATTAGCTTAAAAGTGCCTGAAAGCAAAGCAGTTACAAGCATTGAAGAAGGCTTAAAGGCTGCCAAAAAAATAACCTATCCCGTTATGGCAAGGATTGCTTATGCTCTTGGAGGCCAAGGCTCTGGGATTGCTGAAAATGAAAAGCAATTAAAAGAAATCCTGAAAAGGGCTTTTTCTTATTCAAAGCAAATTCTTGTTGAAAAATACTTGGGCGGCTGGAAGGAAATTGAGTATGAGGTTGTAAGGGATTGCTATGATAACTGCATTACCGTATGCAATATGGAAAATTTTGACCCTATGGGGGTGCATACGGGAGAAAGCATTGTGGTTGCGCCTTCGCAGACATTGACCAATTCAGAATACCATAAGCTGAGGGAAATTTCAATCAGGGTAATAAGGCATCTTGGCATTGTCGGAGAATGCAATATCCAGTTTGCTTTTGACACTAACAGCGAAGACTATAGGATAATTGAGGTAAATGCAAGGCTTTCAAGAAGCTCTGCTTTGGCCTCAAAGGCAACAGGCTATCCATTGGCATTTGTTGCTGCAAAGCTTGCCTTGGGATATAGTTTAGCGGAGCTGGAAAATTCAATAACAAAAGTGACCAAAGCCTGCTTTGAGCCTGCTTTGGACTATATTGTTGTAAAGATTCCGCGCTGGGATATGGAGAAATTCAGGAGAGTCAGCTTTGAAATAGGCAGCGAAATGAAGTCTGTCGGAGAAGTAATGGCAATCGGCAGGAAATTTGAAGAAGCAATACAAAAAGCCCTAAGGATGCTTGGAGTTAATCTGCATGGCCTGGTTTGCAATAAAATCCAGTTTGAGAATATCGACAAAGAGCTGAAAAATCCCACTGACAAGAGAATTCTAGCTGTTGCCGAAGCTATCAGGAAAAATTATCCCATAGACAAAATATACTCATTGACAAAAATAGACAAATGGTTTTTGCACAAGATAAAGAATATTGTTGATATGGAAAAGGAATTAGGCAGATTCAATCTGAAAAGCATTCCAAAAGAATTGCTCAGGGCGGCAAAGCAGCATGGCTTTTCCGATTTCCAAATTTCAAGGCTGCTGATAAAGGAAAAAAGCCCTGATTACGGGAAAAACATGCTGAAAATCAGGGATTTAAGGAAAAAGCATGAAATTGTGCCTTATGTCAAGCAGATTGACACCCTGGCTGCTGAATGGCCCGCAAAAACTAATTATTTGTATTTGACATATAACGCAAGCCGGGATGACATAATTTTTGATGGCAAAAACAACATCATTGTTCTGGGCTCCGGAGCTTACCGCATAGGAAGCTCTGTTGAATTTGACTGGTGCTGCGTCAATGCGGTTTTTACATTAAGGAAACTGGGCTATAAGGCAATAATGCTCAACTACAATCCCGAGACTGTCTCAACAGACTATGATGTCTGCGACAAGCTTTATTTTGATGAAATGAGCCTTGAGCGTGTTTTGGATATCTATGAGAAAGAAAGGCCATTGGGCATTGTAATCTCGATGGGGGGCCAGATTCCAAATAATCTGGCGATGAGGCTTTACAGGCTGAAAGTCAATATTTTAGGGACAAGCGCCTTAAGCATCGATAATGCCGAGGACAGGCATAAATTCTCAAAGCTTTGCGATAACCTGAGAATTGACCAGCCTGGCTGGATTGAAGCAAAAACAATAAAGGAAGCTGAAAGATTTGCCAGAAAAGTCTCTTATCCTGTTTTGATAAGGCCATCTTATGTCCTTTCAGGCGCTGCAATGTCAGTTGCCTTCAACAAAACCGAGTTAAGGAAATATTTAGAGAAAGCAACGCTGGTTTCAAAGGAAAATCCTGTTGTAATAAGCAAGTTCATAACCGATGCAAAGGAAATTGAGATTGACGCAGTTGCTGTTAATGGTGAAATTGTAATTTATGCGATATCAGAGCATGTTGAAAACGCAGGCGTGCATTCAGGGGATGCTACAATGGTTCTGCCCCCCCAATACACTTATCTTGAAACTATCAGGCGCATTAAGGAAATCGCGAAGAAAATTTCAAGGGAGCTGAAAATAACCGGGCCTTTTAACATCCAGTTCATAGCCAAGCAGAATGAAATAAAGGTTATAGAATGCAATTTAAGGGCTTCAAGAAGCTTCCCATTCGTTTCAAAGGTAACCAAGAATAATTTCATTGAGCTGGCGACAAAAGCCATTATGGGCATGGATATTTCAGGGAAATACAATACTGTTGATTTGGACTATGTAGGCGTAAAGGCTCCGCAGTTTTCATTTTCCCGGTTGCGCGGCGCAGACCCGGTTTTAGGTGTTGAAATGGCCTCCACAGGGGAAGTTGCATGCCTGGGCAAGGACATGAATGAGGCTTTTTTGAAGGCTTTTCTTTCTGTCGGCTTTAAGATTCCAAGCAGCAATGTTTTATTGTCAACAGGGCCGATAAAAAGCAAGGCCTACCTGCTTGAAAGCGTCAGGAAACTGGAAAAAATGGGCTTTAACCTGTATGCGACAAAAGGAACTGCGGATTTTTTAAGGGAAAATAATGTTTATGCTAAAGTTTTGCATTGGCCTTCGGAGAAAAAGGAGCCAAATATTTTAACATACCTTGCTGAAAGGAAAATTGACATGGTTATAAACATTCCAAAAAGCTTTGAAGAGGAAGAATTAACAAATGATTACTTAATTAGGCGCAAAGCAGTTGACTTTAATATTCCATTATTGACCAATCCGCAAAACACAAAGGTCTTCATTGACGCAATTTCCAGATTCAAGATTGAGGATTTGGAGATTAAAAGCTGGGATGAGTATAGTTAAAATTAATTCTTAAATGCCCTGGACAAGGTTGCAAGAAAAGCTTTAAAAGCTAGTTAACCCTTCTTCCAGAGATAAACTATAAGCCCAATAATGCCTACTGTAACAAAACTATCCGCAATATTGAAAACTGGCCATATTCTGAAGTCAAGAAAATCAACCACATAGCCCAGTCTGGCTCTGTCAATTAGGTTTCCTAGAGCGCCGCCCAAAATAAAGGCTGCGAGAACCTGCAGTAGGAGTTGATTTTCCTTTATTTTTTTAAAATAATAAAAAATAATGCCAATAACGGCTATTGAAATCATAATAAGCAAAAAGTTAAAGTTTTTTAAAATTCCGAATCCGGCGCCTGTGTTTTTTATAAGTGTAAGATGAAAAACATTGTTTATTATCGGAACAGTTTCATTAATATTAAAATTTTTTAGAATAAGATATTTGGTTAATTGGTCAAGAAAAACTATAAAAAAAGATATTAAGGAAATAATCAGTATCTTTTTGTTTTTTAAAGAAAGATTATTGTCCATAAAAACAAATTTTATTCTGAATATTTAAATATTGTTGCTAAATTAAAAGACTTACCATCTCCTTTTGTATCTTTGGTCTTCCTCGCCCCTTGCTATTGCCTCTAAATTAGCAAGCCTTTGGTTTATGCTTTCCAAAGCTGCCCTTAAGGCATCAAGCTTGCTTGAGATTACCTCAAGGTTTTTGTCTGTTGCATACTCTCTTGGAGATTGCATTGCAGGCTGGCTGTAGCTTGGCGGTGGAAAAGGAGGCTGCATTTGCTGGAAAGAAGGCTGCTGCTGAAATGAAGGAGGCGTAGGATAAGAAGGCTGTTGCAAACCAGGCTGCTGAAGACCCTGGCCAAAGCCCTGGCCGAAATCAGCTCCGGCGCCAAGATCGGGCCCTAAGCCAAAATCCATATTAGGCTTAAATCCCTTTTCCCCTAAGCCGATTCCCTCAAATTCGTCTTTTTTCCTCCAGAACATCAGTTTTCCAAACAAGCCCATCAAAGCACCTCTTTTTGATTTTATCAGAATTACTAATATAAAAAGTTATTGTTTTACCGGCTTATTTCAGTCAACACTTGCTTGTAAGCATCGAGAAACGCTTTAGCGCGTATAAAATCACCATTTGAAATAGGCGCTATTCTCAGCACCATTCTTTCAGAGCTGGAATTAGGGAATCTAGAATACCAAAAATCGAGATTTAAAGGAGGATTTATCTCTGCAATTTCCAGAGCCTGCTTAAAGTCTCTGACTACCAAATCCATATCCACATACTCTTCATGCTCTTGTATTCTTACTCTGAGGCTGCGTCTATAAAATCTAATAGAACCTATTGAGTAACCAACATCCCCTATTTTTCGTGCGATTGGTAAGAAGGCTTTTACGTAATTGAGATAATCTCTCCGACTTTGTTCCAATCCTCTTTTTTCAGGATCTCTAGTCCTGCTTTTACCCTGTTGAGATACATGCCTGTCAACCGATGGGTGTTGCCCATAATAATTTTCTACTATTGTGTCTTGAAAAATTTCTTCGATTAAGTCTCTCCATTTATTATAAGTCTGTATTTTATTATAAAAGCCACGAAGCCTGTCATCGTTTCTGTTTTTTTTATAAGATGGAACAGCGCCAAACGACTTTTGTGAAAGCAAAACAAGATCTTTAAGCTTTTCTTCAACAGGCTTTAAGCTTCCATCATCATTTCTTCCAATCCTTTTTTTTGCTCCAGACACTTTATCTGTGGTAATTGGCACTTCGCCGGTTATGTAAAGGAACAGCAAAACTCTGTCTGCCATCATTTCACGCCATAGAAGTCCTCTTCTCCATCCACTAGGCCCAATCATCAAGTAGGGCTTATCTGGAGGATATTCTTCCAAATGCCTTTCCAAGAACCCTTCAAGTGCTGTCCTGCTCGAGCCTGTAATTTGAAGCTCATGCCTGCTTTCCAGCGCTTTAACAACCTCATCAACGCATGATTCCATAAATAGGGGAAAAGGCAAATTGCTCTTAAATTTTACTATTCCAGAATAATAATTTTACGCATTCGCAGAATAAGCTTCCTCGATTTTGAGGTATATGCCGCCAGTAATCTCTTTTGCCTCAGCAAAGGCTTTCTTTGCAACGGATTTTATCATTCCCAAAGGAAACAGTTTTGCAAATTTGAATAGCGCAGTTTCAGGATAAATTATTATATTCCCTTTCTTGTATTCGCTGAAAAAGTTAATTGCATTTTTTGCGCCAAGCAGCTCATTGTCTACAATTGTGCCGAGCAATGCTGCCTTAAGCTTCAGGTTGTCATTCAGCCTTGCGTCAAATTCAGCGCTTGGAAACCCCTCATCCTCTGTGAGGGCCCTGTTGAACAATTCAAATGGCCTGTCGCTTTTCAGTACGCTTATCATTGTTTCCTTTTTTATGCTTACAGCGCCAATGCTTATCTTTTCAGCCTTTAAGCCAGAGACAAGCTCAATCTTTATTATCATAAGCTTATACCCTTCATTCCGGATTTTATCATACTCTTTATCCTCAAGATAGGCATTATATTCGGCAATTTTGTCTGCTGTCAGGAATTTAGGGCTCGGCTTCATTGTATAGCCTGCCAGAATATTGCCCTTATCCTCCAGCAGAACAACAGTTCCCTGCTCTGTGAAGCTTTTCCTGAAATCAATAATGTCCTTTGCAACAAAAAGCCCGAAAATCAAAAGGAGCAGTAAAGTTATTGAAGCTGCATAAATAACCGCTTTTGCTATTTTTTTTACAACTTTAAAAATTATGAAAATAGCCAGAAGGTAGATTATTATTGTCAGGATAGTCCCTAAAGCCATTTTTAAGTTTTTTATTTAGTTAAGTTATTTTATTATTAATTATTGTTCGTATTCAATGTTTTATAATAATTGCACATATTATTTATCGGGCACTGATTGCACAATGGAACCTTTTTACATACATTTTTTCCCAGCTCAACCAATAAGGCATGGCACTCATTAAATAACTTTGCTTCTTTTTTAAAGCTTTTTTCAAATATTTTTTGCAGCTCTTCATATTTCAATTCCCTTTTTATATTAAAAATTCTTGAATAAACCCTTTTTGTATAGGCATCAATGACAAATATCGGCTTTTCTGCTGCGTATAAAATAATGGAATCTGCTGTTTCAGGACCAATTCCGTTTATTTCCAATAATTCTTTTCTTAATTTTTCAATATTATTTTTAAAAAATAAATTCAGATTTCCATTATAATTTTTTGACAAAAAATAGCAGAAATTCTTTAATTTTATTGCCTTCTGGTTATGGTAGCCGGAGCTTCTTATTACCTCAGCCAGCTTTTTATTATCTATTTTTAATATTTTTTTAATGCTTATTAATTGATGCTTGTTTAGTTGAATTATTGCCTTCTCAACATTCTTCCAGTTCGTGTTTTGGGTTAAAATAGCGCCGAAGCAGATTTCAAGCTTCTGCTTGGGATTTAATTTTATACTTTGGTGGTACTTTGGAACTAACTCTTTCTCTTTTGTTACAGGCCACCAGTGCTGAGAGCCGAAATGAGAATGGAGTTTCGAATAGATTTTAATGAGCATATTAATTGGCACAAATCAATACTATTATAATCTTGTGTTATTGGAATACAATATCTAAAAAGTTATTTGTGCATAACCGCCTAATCTTGCTGCCCCATACTTCATTCCAAGTGCTGCTAGTTGATTAGTTCTTAAAGAGTCTAGTTTTAACGCAATCCTTTCTTGCAAACTTTCTAATCTATTCACCCTTTCTAGTTCCCCAATTCTGCTAAACAAGTCCACACTTAAAGATTTTAATCCATCTTCTTCTTCAAATAAGGCTCCAAATTCATGGTATAATGAGAAATATCTTCTTTCAATCCTTTCTGCTACTTTAGCCTTTGTTAAGAGCCTTTCTCTAATCTTCTTCGAGTGCGGGGGAGTCCATAAATTCCTGTAAACTTCTTTCCTATGACCCCTTCTCACTTTTCTTTTTTGCCCAGTTTCCTCTGCTATTGAATTATGAAGATATCCTATCTGTTCAATGCCTGCCCTTACATATATCGAGGCTATTTCATAGCCATCCATAGCCAATAAATTTGATGGCGCTTCTTCAAGTTTATCCACACCTGCAAAGAAATAAATTTTTTCAAAATCGTCAAGTTGCGATAAAAATTCAGGTGAAATTCCTTTTATCCTCATTCCCCTTTCAACAGCTTTTAAAGGTTCCTTGTTAATAGAACCATTCAGGTAATCCCCAGCAGATAAATAAGAGTCCCCGAAACCTACCGCCTTATCGCGAAAATAATGAACAATTCTATGCACCAAGTCATGCTTAAAGTGAGGGCTTCTTGTTGTTCTTATTTCTCTTTGAGCAAGGCTTTCAGTTAATTTAATTATCGTATCTTCATCTAGAGTTGATAATCTTCCTTCTAAAGGCTCATTTTTTAGTTCTAGCGCCATATAAGCACTCCTTATTCCACACTTTATAAACCTTTCTATTTTTTAACCACTAAATAGTAAAAACATATCATACAACCTTGTTGTATTCTATATAGAAAACAGAATCCGAAGCTTTCATAACACCACTGCCTTTGTAGCCTTCAGGCCTTATTTTGGCAATTTTATGCGCCACTGTCCAATTTACCTGCGCTTTTTTGGAAAAATTCCCACCATTCCTTGAGACACCATCTTCAGCACTTATACAAACCATATAGTAAGATCTTCTTTCAACATCTACATTAACACGCAGGAATTTTGGATTATTCCGAAGCATTGTGTCTACAGTTTTCACCAGTCCGCTTACAGAAGATTCTTTTGGAGACATTTGCCTGTGCTAATTTTCAAAAACAAAATCAAGAAATCAAAACCGCATTGACCATTCCATCCTGCCCAGGCCTTGATGTGATTCTTGCCCTGCCTTTGTCGGTGTCAATGATAGCGCCTTTTGTCATTATGTTTCTCCTTATGAAATGCCTGTTGGCGGGATTTTCCAAAATAGTTTTTATTTTTGCCTGGTAAAATTTTTTGTCTTTCGGGTCAAATAAGTTGGCAGTATCTGTGCTTAGAAGCTTCATTTTAGTTATGCTGCTTCTTGCCCTTATCTTCATGATTCTTTTCTTTGCCAGATGCGTATGGGCAGGCTCCCTTCCAAGCTCGTTCAGCCTTTTCTTCCTATAATCAACATACCTTGCGCCTGTCTGCTTCCTTCTGGGCCTTAACTGTGATTTTGCCATAGAACAAAGGATTTTATTTTGGTTTAAATATGTTTCTATGTTGCGAGCCAATGATTTGCTTGCGAGCCCACGAGCAAGCTCGCGGGCAGGTCGAGCCAAAAATGCGCCGCAGGCATATTTTAAAGTCAATTATAACATGAAAATTAAAAACAATAGACAAATTCAGTAAAAAATAAAATCGAAAAATATGCAATTCTAATCACAACATTTAAATATAGGCAGAGAATTCAAAGCATTATCTTTCGAGGTGGTTTTATGGAAGCATCTAGACCTTTAGACACATTAAACAATGCTCGCGATAAAAGAGTCCTTGTTGAATTGAAGAATAATAAGCAGTACATAGGAAAATTGAAGGCTTTTGACATTCATATCAACATTGTTCTTGCGGATGCAGAGGAAAGGATTGACAGCGAAGTCAAAAGAAAGCTCGGCTCTGTTTTTATCAGAGGGGACACAATAACGGTAATTTCGCCGGAATAGGCTTTTTCTGAAAATGTCAAAAGGAACAGCGTCAATGGGCAAGAAGTCCGGGAAAAAGAATATGATACATTGCAGGCGCTGCGGCAAGAGGACTTATCATATCAGGAAGAAGAAATGCGCAAGCTGCGGATTCGGCAAAAGCGCAAGATTGAGGAAATATAACTGGCAGAAGAAGAAATGAATTCTAGATTAATAATTTTTATTTTATATACCTTCTTCTTAGTGATCTAGAAACTGCTGGCAAGATCTTAAAACCTGCATAGGTCATAAGAGCTGCGTATAATGTTTCATCTGGCCTATTTGCAATATTATCTCCAAATTGACCGATCGCTTTAGCGGAACTTGCAAAAAAAGAATTGACAGTTTGCCTGAAACCTGTATCATACAAATATGCGTGGCCTATATCATATAACATCTTTACAGGGGTTGTCACTCCAGCCGTTATCTTATTTAAGTATCCTGGCCCGCCTGTTGTTGATAGAACAGCAGCAGGTATTGCTAAATCTCTAACTGCATGCTCCGCTATCCAAATTGGGGCATGCCTAAAAGCCGCATTAATCCTACTGGTTAAATTCATTTAAGCTCACCTTAAACCCAGATTATGGAGCTAGTATATAAATCTTCTGTTTTTTATTACTATTTAGTAATTAAATTTTTACTTAACTAAAGCATTAGGATATAACTATAAAAATTAAATAGGATAAAGCATAATCGTTAAATTTTTTATTACCAAAACAAAAACCTTTTTAAACAAAATACAAAACTTATTTCTTTATGCGGAGGTGCCGGAGATTTGCCGAGCTCCTCAGCGAGGCTCGCAACTGGAATGGCCAAACGGGTTAGGCTTAGGCGTGATAGCAATAATTGCTATGAACTATGACACCTAATGGCTTAGTGCCTACGCAGGTTCGAAACATTTCCATCAAAAATTTGCGAAGCAAATTTTTGGGGTTCCAGAAATCATTTAGATTTCTGAGAACTTTTCAAAAGAAATGCCGAAAGTCCTGTCCTCCGCATCATAATTTAAAACATCGGAATTCCACCATCCTTATGGGTGGTGGTTTCGTAAACTCAACCACAAATCTTATCATGGAATTCCGGGTTGATAAAAAACCACGAATCACATCTACTGTAAGCAAACATGCCACCAGTCTTTGACTGGTGGTTTTTGACAATGATAGAAATATACGTTTTCGTAATAATGCTTGTATCAGCCCTGCTGCTTTTATCGAGCTTTTTCAAGGGAGTTTCCCTATTCATAAACCTTGTCCTGATTGCATTAATACTCATATTGCTGTCAACTGACTTGAAGAAAAAGGAGCTGCATAAGTACTATTTAATATCCTTATTTGCAACAGCAATCTTCTTCATATTGAGCAGCACAAAGCCGATTAAGGCATTGCTTGACTTAACTACATACACCTCTTTGTCCCTTTTCACAGTTGCTTTCATCCTTGTTTATGTTCTTGCCCACATCTCGGGCTTGGTTCATATGGGCATTGAAACCTTGGCTGAAAAATACAAAAAATAAGGCATAATTTTGCCCTTAGTTCTTTTATCATAAAAATGCAAAAATCGGCAAAAAACCCCTAAAAACCGCAAGCAATACTTAACAAAAAATATGCTAGTATAGTTAAAGCAATACCGGAAAACGCAAGGTTTTTATAACAGCAAAACAATAAAAAGAGTACGTGGGGGTGGAAAATATTACTGAAGCTCGTTACTTAAAGATAGACATAGTCAAGTATTTTCCCGGTTTCTATACGCACAAGCAGATTGAAAAGAGAGGCGACTTTTTGTTCATCAGAGTTAAGAAGAGGAAGCTGCCTCTTGCAGTGTGAAAAGGCAATGAAATTAAAAATCCTTGCCGTCGCTTTATCCTTAGTATTAATATTGAACTTAATTCTGGCAGGGCTGAAAATAATAAGCCTGCGGTTATTCTGGGCTTTAATAGCTGTTATCGCGCTTATAGCCTATAAAATCATGCCAAAGCTGAGAAAACAATAGGGTGGGGGTTTTTGCTGTTCGGCCCAAAATTGCAGAGCAACCAATTGGCTTTTACAATTTCCTTTTAAGAAACTGTTTTTCCCAGACTGTTAATGAGCTTTGCAGTTTCCACCCCCCAAGCCAGCGGTTATTTCTATATATTTAAATTTAACCTATATAAAAATTAAAGAATTTATAAAAAAGAAAGAAAAATTTAGGCTTTGCCTAAGATCCTGAAAACTTTAGTGCCACAAGCAGGACACTCGCCTTTCATGGCCTTCATCTTGTTCTTCATAACAATTTCCTTGCCGTTCTTGATCTCAACTTCCTTTTTGCATTTCATGCATCTTCCTCTTGCCATATTTTTCACCTCAAAGCTTTAAATTCATAAAAATAAGGGTTTTTGCCCTATTTTATAATGTTTTATCTATCATTATATTTAAATGTTTGGAAAAATTATATATAAACCATCACATTGTGGTTTGTAATTATTCTGGAAAACAGCGATATCATACAGATGGGCTAAACTTCAACTAATTGTTTTTTACCGTTTGTTGCTGCACTGCCGTTTTTTGGCGCATTATCTTTGCCATTTCTTGGCATTTCACTAGGCTTATGAGCAGAGTCTAAGATTTCTGGCGTTCCATTTAATTCAATTCTAGCATCACTGCTGCCATTATCATTAGTACCGATTACTCGGAATCTATACCAATGAACTTCATGATCAAATGGTTGAACTCCTCCAAATCCTGTACTGAACATCATTAATGTTGGATTCACTTGCACTAATCCAAATGGAGGAATATGACTAGCTGCCCAAGAAAATGGCATATAATTTTCATTTCTTAGATAAATTCCATGTAAAGGAACTGTCCCTATTCCAAGGCTTTGAGCTAGATCAACATATATATTGGTTATGCCTTTGCTGTCCCGAGGCAATAATTCAGGAAACTGTTGGAATTGCTGTTGAATTTTCATCATTAATATTTTTGCAAGTTCGCTAGGTTCTTCAATTTCCTTAGGCAAATTAAAATAATTTGCAATTGGGCCTAATTTGACTTCGCCTCTTGCTACTCTGGACCATAATACCAGGTAGCTTTTATTTAATATGGCTGATAAATCATGTCTTTGACTTTCAGGCAGCCTTTCTATAGCATTAGTTACATGTTCTAATGTATGTGGGCTTACTAGACTTCCTCTTATTTTTTCATTAATCCAATTTAGTGTTCCAGCAATTAGATAGTAAGGATTTTCTCTTCTTTCCGGAGACAATTTATCCCTAATTTCAGCAGCAGTTTTTTGAACATTCATAAAATTATAAGGAGCTTTTCCTTTGAAATCATGATACGAAAATAAATATTCCAGACCTTTCCCAGCATATTTTTGAACCAGATTTGGATCTATATCCCCAGTATAAAAAGGTGATTGAATTTTAAGCGGCTCTGCTCCATTGCCCCCATTTCCATCATGACCATTAACTTGCATACCATTGTCTGGAGCAATTAACTTTACCCTGAATTCAAGACCAATCCTAGACTCACTACCTAAAGGGATTGGAACGGGTGTGGGAACATACCCCTTACTGGCAGAAAGAGCTGGATCTAGGAAAGTGTAGGATCTATTATAACATATTGCAATTCTCTTATCTGCAACTGTACTGGTCATTTAAGCTATATTATCCAGAACTAATATATAAAGGTTATGGTTTTTATATATTATTATACATAAATGTATAGGAATATACATTATTGTATATAAAATTGTTTGGTTTTTTGAATAAATTTAGGGTTCGAACTATATCATTATCTATTTTTAAATAGTAATTATTTTAGAAAATTTTATAAAGGCTATATGTGTTCTACAATGATTTTTAACTTTTAGGGGGAGTTTTAAAAATGAAAATGAATATTGGCGGTATAGAAGAAGAGGTTGTTACAAGAAGCGAGTTTCCATTGGAAAGAGCAAGAGCTGTTCTTAAAGATGAAACAATTGCAATAATGGGTTATGGCTCGCAGGGGCCAGGACAATCTCTTAATCTAAAGGATAACGGCTTTAAAGTTGTTGTTGGTCAAAGAGAAGGTACAGCAAGTTATCAAAAAGCGTTAGAGGATGGCTGGGAACCTGGCAGAAATTTATTCCCTATAGAAGAAGCAGCACGAAGGGGAACAATAGTAGCAAATCTACTTTCAGATGCGGGCCAAGCATTAACATGGGAAAGTTTAGAGAAATGCCTCGAATCAGGCAATGCATCTTATTTTTCACATGGATTCCCAATACATTTTTCAGCTTATACTAATATTGTACCTCCTTCTTTTGTTGATGTTGTTATGGTTGCTCCAAAAGGGGCAGGGCCTAGCGTAAGGAGCAATTTTCTTGATGGAAGTGGAATCAATTCAAGTTATGCTGTAGAACGAGACCATACTAAACGAGCATTAGATAGAACTTTAGCCATGGGCATTGGAATTGGCTCTGGATTTTTATTTGGATCAACATTTCGTAACGAGGTAGTTAGCGACCATGTTGGAGAAAGAGCATTTTTACTTGGAGAATTATGGGCAATTGCAGAAGCAGCATATGAAACATTAAGAAATAGGAAACATTATCCAAATGAAGCATTCATTAACTCATCAGAACAGATTACCCAAGTAATCCTCCCATTAATTGGAAAAGGGGGAGTAGCAGAGATATATACAAGAGCACAAGATGCAGGTGAATTAGGCACTGTTTTAATATATCAAGATGCGGTTAGAGAAGCAACCAAACCTATTTTGGAAGAGCTATACAGATCTGTTACTGAAGGAAAAGAAGCCCAAATTGCGCTTGTTTCAAACAGCGATCCGAGATATAGGGAAAATCTTACAGATCAATTAGGCAGGATAGAAGGCTCTGAAATGTGGATGGCTGGAAAGGAAGTAAGAGACAAAGTCCCTGATAGAACTTATGGCTTTAAAATAACAAATTGGGGCTTGGCAGGGGCAATTATCGGAGCTATGGAGGCACAATATCAATTATTCATAGATAAAGGGCATAAACCAAGCGAAGCCTTTAATGAAACAGTGGAAGAAGCAACTCAAAGCTTGAATCCTTTCTATCAACGAAGAGGAATGGCGCATCTCCTGAGTGTTTGCAGCACAACCGCCCAAGTAGGGGCGTTGGAATGGGGTCCAAAATTTAAAAGACTACTTGTTCCAAAATTTAAGGACCTAGATACTAGTTATGGCACAGGTGGCATTCCTTCATTAGACTTTAGTGTAACAAAACCAAGTATGTGGGAAGTGGGAAAAGTTCTTAGAAATTTAAGACCTGAGTACCAGAAAGGTTAATACTTTTTTTAATTGATAACTTAAACTGTTTATTGTACTAAAATTTATTTATCCTACAATCTCCAATAGCTCTTTAATATCATTAATCACGTAATCTGCATTTGCCTTTGCTTTTGGGTTGCCGTATTTTGCAAAGCAGGTTTTCATGCCCAATTTTGCAGCCCCTTTGATGTCCCTTTCAGGCCAGTCCCCTACCATCAAGCATTCACTTGGCTTTACCTTAAGCTGCCTTAAAGCAGCCTCAAAGGGCATTTTTGAGGGCTTTAGCTTCCTTGTGTCATCAAATGTTATGACAACATCAAAGAAATTGCTTAGCTTCATTGAAGCAAGCCTAATCCACGCCTTGAGCTTAGGCGCATCAGTAACAATGCCTAATTTAATGCCTTTGCTTCTGAGCTTTAATAAGACATAATCCACATTGGGATAAGGCTCCAAAAAGCCTGCCCTTACCCTTCTATAAGCCACAATGCCATTTGCCAGTATCCTATAATCCACTTTTCCTGCCAGCTTCATTAGGAATTTCTGGAATATAGTCTTCTCCTCCAAGCCGTACTTGTCATAGAGCTCAAACAGCGCCTTTAACGCCTTGTCGTGCCTTGCGTTCAGTCCTGAGCCTATCATGGCAGTCACAGCTGCTTCGCAGCTCATTTTCTTCATCTTCATGAAGTCTATAAGCGTATTATCCAGGTCAAAAAGCGCTGCCTTTATCATAAAGCAGAGTAAACTCAAACTATATAAATAAGTTGTGGAATGCCAAAGGTTTAGGATAATTCTATGTATTGTCACTACTCATAAAAGATAAAAAATAGAAAGATTTATAAAGTAAAGGATATCAATTATATAAATGGCAAATGATAATAGGGGCATGGCAATACCTTATCTAGAACCCGCGGGGCTGGAAATTGCAACAAAATTTCTAAAGCAGTTTCACCCAGTTTATGGCAATGGGATAGATGGACTTATTGAAAATTTTAGAAAATCTATAGATGGTATTCAGCCTGAAGCCCATTGGTGGGGGGATAAAGAAGATAGGACAGGCAAGAATTTAATAATGTTGATTAGGGGTGAGATTGACGGGAGTTTAGTTTACGTTCAATATTCAAAACCAGGTGCAGAAAACGAAAAAAATCGCATTAAAGTAACTGTTGTGGATAAATCTATAAAACTTGAGCATAATGAGCTGCCTTCAACAGCGCCAAGCTCTAAAAGGCTTGAGGCAATCCTGGAATATGGTGTTCCTCAAGGCTATCGGGAAGAAATTCCTTATGCTAAAATTTCAAATTTCAATAGAAATGGGCTTGAGCATCATAGCAGTTATGATGCTCTTAAAAAAGCCCTCACACATTTCGGTTTTAATTTGCCCAAACTTTCACAGGTTCTCAAATCAAATGGCGCTTCCAAAGCTGACGAAGCAGGGCGTCCGGGCGTTGAATATATTGTAGGAGCACAGCGTTATAGGGATATAACTGCCATTGGAACGGATGCTGGGGGAGAAGTTAAAATTACACCAGGAAGCGGCCCAGATAGGGAAGAGCCTGCTGACAAACATGAAAGAGCGATGGTAGATGTTCCAAAATATGATGGAAGTATCCAAAAAATTGAAGACAGAAGGCTAACTCATAGAATGGAAAGCCCGGCAAATTGGGAGAGATCATTGGAAAGATTAAAACAAGACTGCAATTATTTTGGAAACAAGTTCACTAATCTTTTTGAAGATAAATATTTACCCTATAGGGGAAAAGAAGCCAAACTTATTAAGCAAGGTGATGGTATCAATCTAGTGTTTAATGCTTCAAGTAACTTCAACTTGGGAAATGATGGAACATGGGGATTTAATGTGTCATTACAGCATGATCTCGGTAAAAGGGAATATGAGCCGCTTACACTGAGGATTGAGCCTACTTTTCGTGAAAAGAAAGATGGGAATGAAGAACGTCAGAAGGAAGTATCTCTTGAAACATCTTTGCATCTTGAACCTATAGAGGGACTTGCTGTAAAAAAACCGAAAGCCCGAATTCTTAAAAGCAGATATCAGGATGATAGAATATCCAAACAAATTATATGGGATCCCAAGGTTTATGGAGCTCATGAAAAAGCGACCAGGGAAATTTTGAAGAGAATAGGCATAACTAACGAGGAGGATATTGAATACGTCTGATACTTTAAACGCTAATTTTGTTTAGCTACAATCAATTATCTTTAAACAACAAGGCTCATATTGAAAAAACCTGCGGCGTTATCCACTCTGACTTGCATCTCGGGCACTTGCTTGGCTTCTTTACCTTGCTTCTTTCCTTGAAGACAAATCCGCATTTTTTGCAGAGCGCATGCTTCATTGCCAATTTTCTAGGTTTTATTGAGTATTTTATATGCTCTAAATCCTGAATTATTTCACTTAACTCAATTTGGAAGTAATTTGCAAGCTCCTGAGCAGATTTTTCTTCCTTGCTTAAAATTTCAATTATTTCCTCGCGCCTTGTCATTTTTTAGAATATAGCAAAAGACACAAGTTTTTAGACAATGTATATGTCTTTTGCTTACGTAAAAAACGCTTTGCGTTTTTTTGTACAGGAAATTGCACAGCAATTTCCTTGTATTACGAACGGACAACAATTGTCTAATTATTTTTGTCCGTGAGTATAATAGCTTTTCATAATTAAGATTGTAACTGAAAAAGCAATTGCAAATATATTAGCCACAACCACTGCCAGCGCCTTAATCAGTATCCCGTAAAGCAGCCACATGGAAAATCCCGAGGTAAGAATCAAGTACATGAGAAGTGATACGCCTTCAAGATTTTTGGTCCTATACCCTTTAACTATCTGCGGTATAAAGCTTACAGTTGTAAGTATGCCGGCAGCAATGCCTATAATTTCAAAAAAAATTCTTGTTGGCATTTTTTGTTATTTTATTTAATTATTTTTATTTATTTTTTATTGTTTGTATAAATTTTGTATTATTTTTATTGTTACTTTCCATAACCCAACAAAGCCATTATTTCAAATTACTCTCAAAAAACCCCAAAATTCTCTGTTCATATTTTTCCTTCATTATTGCATGCGTTTCCCCATGGTCTGCATTTCCAACAATCCAAAGCTCTGAGTTTTTTGCGCTTTTATTCAGCAATATTGAGTTTTCAGCCGGAATCTGGGAATCTTTTTCAGCATGAATCAATAAAATTGGAGCGCCAATGTCCTTAATGTCATTTAATGGCGAAACCTTGTTAATGTCAATCCCCAAAAATAAAATCCCATAAATCCTTGTCATGAAAACAAACGGGAATTTTAAAAATGAAAGGAATCTGTATTGCTGATTAACCATCCTGTCAAGGCTTGCATAAGTGCTGTCAGCGACTATTGCCTTAATATCCTTGTTTTTTGCCATGATTGCAGCTGCGCCGCCCAAAGAAAAGCCAAATGCGCCGATGTTTTTAGTTTTTTTATTGTTTTTCAAAAAATTAACTGCTCCATTTAAATCATTGGTTTCCTTGAATCCTGCAGTCGTATAAACGCCTTCACTCTGCCCGAAACTCCTGAAATCAAACAAGAAAACATTATACTTTTTATTTAAAAACAAAGCAACAGGCAGTAAGTCAGCCTTGTTTGCTGGATAGCCGTGCATAACAATTATAACATCCCTGCTTTTATTATGGGCTATAAACCAGCCGCTTAGCTTCAGGCCATCAGAGCTTTTGAAACTAATTTCTTCATAACTTAAGCCAAAATCCCCAGGCTTGGCATCAATCCTTATTTTCGGCGGCTTTATTGAAGTAAAGAAGCCCAGCAATGAAATTATTATGATAATCGCCGCAATAATTATGAGATAAAATATAATTTTTTTGATTATTAGGTTTACCATTAAGGCATTTATAGTAATATATGTATATAAAAATTTCTGAAACTGAAATCAAGCCCAATACACTAAATTAAATATGTGATTTATTAATATATAAAACTCCCCTAAAAATCATCCTTTTGAACACCAAGGAGGAGATTGTGTAGTTTCAGTAGAACCGAGATATTTACTCATATCGGGGAGATCACAGGGCTTTCCCCACTTATAGTAACCACATCTTCTATCTTCAGGAGGCGACCACGGCCATACACACACTCCTGGAGAATAACCAGGTTCGCCACTAGGGGGGCAATTGCTGTAGGCCATTCCCAAGGGGTTAAGTCCTACAGTTACCTCCTTTGCTGGTTGGAGCCCATACTCACAGGGTATCTTTTTGGTCAGCACATGCCTGCATCTCGCTTCTGTTCTTAGCAGCCCTGGCCTTATAGTGTGTTGGCATGTGTCATATGTTTCTGGATCATAATCATCGCATTGATTCTTTCTTGTTGTATTTGTTGTTGTGACAAGCACTTTTTTATCCTTCTCTATGTCAATGCACGCTGTCTTGCTCAAATTAAATTGTTTCTTTGCCGCGCTGAGTATTTTTTCTTTTTCCTCATCAGATTTTGTTGAGATTGAAATGTCCTGAGAGGCAATAAGCTCAAAGTCCTCTTCAGAAATCTCTTCATCAGCCACCATAACGCTAAGACTTAATGGCGCGAGAGAGCATGCCTCTGGAACGTAAATCATGTAGCTTGCACCAACTACATTTTCCTCTATTTCAGCATTGTCGTCAAGCCCTTCATAATCTGAAAACGGCCCTTTAAGGAAGCTGTTCTGCTCCCAAAACCATTTCTGCTCATCCGGATTCCATGCATTAAAGGCTATAAACTTAGAATACCTGCAATGCCCCAAAGCCTCGCCAAAGCTCTTTCCAGCCATATAAGGCTGGAAGGTGAAGAAATTCCAACCCTTGCCCAGCATGAAATTTCCAGGATTGTCGTGCAGCTCAATTGTCATGTCGCAGTCTTCATATGCGTAAACAAAGGCACTGCCATGGTTGCTTAGATGATAGTAAGCAGCCTTGCCAGCCTCATTTTTCATTTTTGCAGCATCTTTTGTGAAATCAAGCTGGTTTCCAGGCATCTGTCCGCCAAAATATTGATTGCTGACAGGGGAAAAGATATAGCCCCCCCATAATTTGTCCTTGCAGCTGCCCAAATCAACCCAGTTTTTTGCCTGTATCATATTCCAGCCTTTCCTCAAGTTGTGGTTTACCCTTATTGCGCCCTTCCTATAGTCAGCGAAATGGGCATCCTTGTTATTTTCTTTTTTACCTGCAGGCAAGGTTTTTCCTGCTGCTGTCCCTCCTGTTCCGGATTCTGCTGGCTTTTCCTTTACTTCAACTGAAGATGACAGTATTTTCTGGTGGCCTGAGGCATTGTAATAAGTATAATGCAATACTATAAGCCCCTGCCTATTTATGAAATCCTTAATCCTTGAGGTTATTGTAAAAATGCCTGAATCAGGCGCTGTTTCAGCCAGTTCATAAACTCCGCCATTTGGGTTGCTGGAGCTTGAAATCCTTAATCCAATGATTTCCTTTGAGTTTGCATCGTTATTGACTGCATCGTCATGAACATTAATTTTTATGGCGTCTGCAAGAGTGTATATTGCCGCATTGAAAGTCATTTCAGGATCAGCAGCCCTTGTTTTCTCAGATGTTTTGCTGGCATCATCCAAGTCCTTGAATGGGTCATAAGTTGTGTTGTCAGTATCCTTGCCCCCCTGCGCGCCAAAAGCGTAAGCGGCAAAAGAAATGTTTGCAAAGCCAAGCAAAAAAAGCATTGCGATTATTATAAGAATTATTTTTTTCATTTTTTAGCCCCCTCCCGGAATCGGCAATGGCGGAAGTGGGGGAATGTTGGCTGCTTCAGGAGGATTGGTGTTTTCCGGCACATCATTTCCGCCTATTGGAGGAAACGATGGCTGGCCATATTTGTCCTCAACAGGCATACCATAAACCCTTTCATCCGGAACATATTCAGGATAGGCTTTTTCGCAAACGTTTTCAACGCATTTTGCTTCTGTAACTTCATTATCATCGCAGGCGCCGCATTCAAACTCGCAGGAATCATCAGCATGCAAAGCAATTTGCCCGTTCCAAAACTCTAAATCCTCTTTAGCTATTGCTTCCTTGCAATTGCAGTCGCATTTAAGGGAATTTACAATGATGCAGTCAGAATCTGTCTTGCAGCCCCTGACAGGCTCAACAGAAACAATATCAGCCGACTGCTTGCATCCGGATAAGAACAAAACTAGGTATAGGGCACCTAAAAAAAAGATGGCATGCATTAACCTCATAAACAACCCCCTTCAAATTAATTTTTCTGCTATGTATTTAAATATTTTGTTTTTATCCCTATAGAAACGCTGCAAATTTATAACTGCGGCAGTAAAGTTTAAATACACATTTACAAAATATCGGATTATGAAGCTCAAGCTTTGGGTAACCTCTCTTTTCACACTTGGCTTACTTTTTTCTTTTGTATTCTCAATAATCCTTGCCTTGGCGTTTTTTTTTAACTTGATTTCTTTTTGGCTGATGATTATAGGGACAATATTTATTCATTTCGTCTTATGGCTAGTTAGTCCTTATATATCGGATTGGATTTATAAGTGGTTCTACAGCACGAGATTTTACACTTATGAGGAAATTTCCAATCATGCTTATGCCAAGTTTCTGAAGAAAGTTTGCGACGAGCATAACATAAAATTCCCAAAAATCGGAATAATCAAAGACCAAAACCCCACAGCCTTTACTTATGGCTCGGCGTCATTCAATGCCCGCATAATATTGACAGAAGGGCTTTTTACATTTCTGGACGAAAGGGAGCTTGAAGCAGTCATTGCCCATGAGGCAGGGCATATTGTAAACAAGGATTTCATAATAATGACTATCGCGTCTACCCTGCTCAGCTTATTATACCAGTTTTATGTAATGTTCGCAAAAAACAGGACAAGCAGCGACCACGAGGATAAGAAAGACCCGCTGATTTTCATAGGCTTTGTTTCCTTAATATTTTATTACGTTGGCACTTATGTCCTGATGTTTCTAAGCAGAACCAGGGAGTATTATGCTGATGAATTTGCCGTTAAGCAGGTTAAGGACCCTAATTTTCTGTCAAGCGCCCTGATAAAAATTGCTTATGGCATAGCTGCGGTGCCTGATGACGAAAATACTGCAAGGATACTGAACAGCACAAGGTCCATGGGGATATTCGACTTTAAGGCTGCAAGGGATGTGGGGCTGATAAGGGAAAACTCGAAAGGGCAGAAAGGCATGCTAGAGCGCGCATTGTCATTTGACTTCATCAGCCCATGGGCAATACTGCTGCAATTAAAGTCCACACACCCGTTGGTTGGAAGGAGGATTAAGAGGCTAAGTTCAATGACTAACTCACCAATCTTTGACTTCAGCGGCATCTTAAGCATGAAAATTGACAAAAAGAGGCTATGGCTTAATTTTTTAAAGGACGCCTCCATCAAATATATTTATATTATTATAATCTTTTTTTATATAGTTTATGGCCTTATAGTTAATGTCCTGATTTTTTCAAGTTTGCTGAAGGGGGGTGAAAGCGTGCCGTTATCCCAAATTTTAAGCGCTCCATTAATGCTATTGGTGACTGTCTTTTATTGGCTGTTTGTGATTGCACTTTGCTCTGCCCCAATACTGAGGACAAGATATATGTATTCCAAAAAAAATTTTGAAAAAGCCTCAGTCCTTGACTGCATGGCCGATATTTACGCATCTCCGGTGAGGGGAAAGCCGATTGAAATGTCAGGCAAGGCAATTGGCAGGGCCCTTCCAGGATTCATTTTTGGCGAGGACATGATGTTTAGGGACAAATCCGGAATTATTTACCTGAACTACGAGAGTCCTATTCCGGTTTTTGGAAACTTATACTTTGGGTGGAAAAAAGTAGAAAAACTGATTAATGAGCCTGCATCAATAAAAGGATGGTTTGTAAGAGGAGTAACGCACCATGTGGAGCTTTACAGGTTCAATACAACTAAAAGCACCATAAAGAGTTATGTAAGGATGTGGTCAATCATAGGGCAGTACCTGCTTATCGTGTTTGTTGTATTCATGCTGTACATGCTGTATCTGGCATTCTAGCGTATGGCATATTCACTATTTTAGCAGAACTTCTCCAACCGTAGTTAATGAATCATTTTCCATTCTAAGAACTCTAAGAACTGTTGCGTTCTTGTAATAAGGAAATTCTATGATAAAGGAAATGTCGCTTGAAATTATCTTGGCAACGCCGGCAGGGTCCGGAATGACCAACTTTCCATCTAAACCCGGGTCATAACTATATTCCAAACCAGGGATTCCGCTAACAAAAAGCCCTCTTTCTGATGCATCCAGAAGCTGAAAGAAGTACACATCAGCGTTTTTTGGTTTTCTGTAAAATTTTATATCTTTAGGAATAACTGAGTAGGCTTTAAGATTGCTTTTATTGAGACTCATTACTAAAACAACCAAATTTCCTTCCATCGTCCCCTCAAGTTCTTTGGAAATATTTTGCATGGAATAATTGCGCAGCTCCGCTGCACCAGTATTTACTTTTTGTTCAGCTGTATCAATTACCCCCATTACACCGGCATCGTCCAAGCCTGCTGGATTGGAAAGGTTTTTTTGCTCAGATGAACCGGCTATGTTAATCCCATAGGTTTTTCCATAGGAATCTTCAACAGCCTTTTTGCATCCCAGCAAAAGAAGTGGCAGGATTATCCAGCTAAAAAATATAATCATTCCTGCTTTTGACAGCTTAAGATTATATGGAAGCGCCATAAAACATCAAACTAAAGTTCATTCTATTTAAAATTAATTGTTCTGAGGCATAGGCTTTCAGGGTTAAGTAAGATTAAGTAGCAAAATGTAAATAAAACAGCGAGGCGAGCATATGGCAGAGAGTGAGCCGAGCGACTCTATTGGCCGAAGGCGGATTGAAAATTTGCAGCACACAGAAGTTTACTTAACCGGCTTTCAGATTTTCCGGCAATAAAATTAATATTTTGTCGCTCAAGTAAACAAGCTAAAATTTCCAAAAATCAAAATATTTAAAAATTGGCTGCAGATAACCAATCCTATGGGAACAGTAGAGTCATTAAAGTGGCTGAAGGAGAATAACCTCTACGAGCTGGCTAAAAAAACATCTTTTTACATCAAAAAGGTTTACGGGCCATGCCTTGCAGTGCAGAATGAGAAAATCCTCATAATAGGGGATATTGGCTCTAAAGACAGGCAGGTTCCTGCAGTGCTTTCAGGCTCTTATTACCTTGCAGCAACAGAATTGAATCTCGATGCAAAGCTTGTGCTTCAAAAGCCAAAATCAAGAGGCGATATTGCAGATGACGATGTTGTAAGCAATCTCGCGGATTTGAAGGAGGGCAACATCATAATACTTAATATGTCGGACAAGCTCGGAAACATAAAAGAGCTCGGAAAAAGCTTCAGGAGATGGGTGAAGAAAAAGCAGCATAGGTTTGTTTCCGCAATGTCTTTGGGGGATTTGCAGACAGGGAAGATAAGCAGCATAGTTGAGGCAATGGACTTGAGCTACAAGCCCTTCCAGGCGCAGCATGAAAAATTAAGAAAATTGTTTGATGAAACAGAGGAAATCCACGTCACAACGGATGCCGGCACAGACCTTTATTACAATATAAAAGGCATTAAAGGCATATCAGCAGACGGCAATTACACTGAAAAAGGTACTGGAGGAAATCTGCCTGCAGGCGAAGTCTATGCGCCGCCAAATGGAAAGCGCATTGAAGGAAAAGTTGTAATTGACGGCAGCGCCCGTGTCCAGAACGGAACAATCCTGATTAAAAATCCCATTGAGCTGAAAATTGAAAATGGCAATATTGTCGTGATTAAAGGCAAGGATGAGGCCAAAGAGCTTGAAAGCACATTAAACTGGGCAGCTTCGATTGCAAAGCATGCCGGTAGCGTCAGAAGAATTTGTGAATTTGGCATTGGCTTAAATCCAAGGGCAAAGCTGATTGGCGCAACAATAGTTGATGACAAGGTTTTAGGGACTGCGCATATAGGCATTGGCTCCAATTACTGGTTTGGAGGCAACATATACGCAATAATCCACTTAGACCAGGTTTTTAAGAATCCAAAAATCTATTTTGACGGCAAGCTGCTAGAACTCTGATTCAGGCTTCATCCATTTAGGCAAATCTATTTCGGGGTATTTTTTGTCAGAAACCTCAAAATACGCGCCTTTTTCCTTTGGCTTTGGCATAACATTATCTATGCTGCATTAATATATAAACATTGTGGAGTAGCCCCGAGTGATTAAACTATTTCATTATCTACACTATACAAAAATAAAAAAATAAAAAATTAAGATACTTGCTTCCTTAGCTCTTTGACTCTTGACGCATTCATCCTTCCATCAACTTTGAAGTATGTTCCCACAATTACCGCATCAGCATACTCTCCAAGCTTCTTGACATTTTCAGGTGTTGTGCCGCTTCCAATATTGATGTAACTGTTTGGCAAAGCAGCCCTTACTGCGCGCAGATCCTCCATGGCTGGCATGTCTCCTGTAAATCTTCCTGTCACAATAAGTTCGTCAGCATAGAAGTGCAGGATTTCAACTGCAGATTCCTGGATTGGCCTACGTGATAGAGAATAGGCATGCTTCACTTGCACATCTGCCAAGATTTTTACATCATTTGCCTTAATCTTGTCTCTGAAAGAGATTACATCATAGGGATTACCCTCAATTATTCCAGATGATGCAATTACTGCCTCATTGAACACAGGCACCCTCACATAACTCCCTCCAGCCACTTTGGCAATAGACAGAGCTGCTTTGTAATCATTGAAGAGAGCGCAGAAGCCAAATGGCACTGACACGTTTGCAGCAATTTTTTCAGCCACCATTGTATAGCCTGCCAATTGTTCCGGGCCTAACACCTTAAGATGTGGGTCGTCATCAGTGTTCTCGATAAGTATCGAATCCACACCACCCTCCTGCAACTGCGTAAGGTCATGCAAGGCGTGCTCAATGACTCTTTCCACCCCTTGATGCTGGGGATAACCCGGAAGGGCATCCAAATGAATCATTCCAATCAATTTTTTTATACTCATCTTATAATCCTCCACGTTTATAGTCCGTCGACTATTTTGAATATAGTTTCAGCTAAGTGAAACTTAAAATTGAAATTTTTATAGAGAAATAACTAATGCCAGAGCCAGAATCCCTTTGAAATTTTAAATATAGTGGTGTCTAAGAAAGAGTATTTACAGACTCCAAAGACAATCACTTTTAATTTTCATAATAAATTGGAAAGCATAACTAGTATAAATATTTTATTATATCAAAACAAAAAATTATTAAACTCGGCAAAAATAAAAAATAAAATGCACAAGCAGGTGATATTGGTAAGGCAGGACTTGAAACTGCCAAAGGGAAAACTTGCAGCTCAATGCAGCCACGCGTCTGTTGACACAGTCATCAAATCAGATAGGAAAATGGTTGAGCTCTGGAAGAAGGAAGGCGGAAAAAAAGTTGTTCTTAAAGTAGCTGATGAGAAAGAGCTGTTCAAATACATGTCCATGTTAGAGAATGAAGGCATTAAAGTTGCCCTGATTAGAGATGCGGGGCATACTGTTGTTGAGCCAGGAACTGTTACTTGTTTGGGCGTAGGCCCTGATAACGAAGAAAAAATTGACAAGATAACTGGAAAATTGAAGATGGTTTAGCCTTTATGTTACTTCTTTCAAATAGAAACTTTTATTAATTGTTTTAAATTTCTCTCCTTTTAAGCTAATATGGAATCCGAGATTAAAGCAAAAGTTTTGTATGATGGATTTTTTTCGAGCATTCCTGATTTAGCTTTGAGATTAAAAGAAGGAGGCTATTTTGCAATTGATTTTGAAGAAAGCCAAGATCTTCAAAAACTAATTGAATTAGAGGGCTACAATGCTATGCTTGTTGAAGTTGATGTTTTTGCTCCAAGTGTAACATTCCTATCTTATATTTCTGAAACGAGAACAAAAATTGGAACTAATGTAAAATTGATTGGCATAAATACAAGTGATTTCATGGTTTCCCCGGTCTCTGCTTTATTTTACATTGCACATGGAATGGATGCTGTGGTAAGAATCCCAAATATTGAAACACTAGTTTCGATGGGTTTGGCTAATCCGGATTTATTCACAAAAGAAAAGGGTACTCATTGGATGGTTCCAAACGAGATGCTAAAAAGAAAATTAAGAGAAATGTACATTAATGAAATTATAAACACCCTAGATAACTTCTATGGTAACATTCCAATAATCAATACTAAAAATTGATTTAAATTAAATTATTTAGTTAGCTTTTTAAATAAATTTGTAATCCTGAACCTTTATCGGGCCCATAGCTCAGCCTGGTAGAGCACATGGCTCTTATTGGACTGCAAAAAGTTCTGAAGCAACCATGGGGTCAGGGGTTCGAATCCCCTTGGGCCCATTATTTACCAACCAAGCTGCTCAAAATATTATAAGCCTTAATGCTGTCTTTTTTCTTCAGGATAAAAGTCAGTTCCGTCATTGTGCTTACTATTTCAAGAATATTTATATTATTCCATGCTAAGTTTCTTACTGCAGTGAAAACAACCCCCGGGGTGTAAATGAAATCCTTTGACCTGAAGCTCAGCGTTAAGGACACCACATCAAATTCCTTGTTTATGATTTTTTCCCCCTTTAAAAAATTTGAGAGCTTTTCCTTGTATTTTTCATTTGTTATTATTGAAACTTCATTGTTGCCCAGAATTATGTTCAATACATCTCCCCTCTCAAAGTCTATTAATCCGTATAGATTTTTTATTTTATTCAGCAAGCTATTGGACTTGACTATGTTAAAATCCATAATGTTTGTCCTCATTAAAATCTCCCCCTCAAACCTGAATCTTCTTGTTTTTTTGTCAAAATCCCTTAAGTCGTCCGCGTACCTCCTCAAGGCCATTATTATTGCCGGCTCCTTTATTTTTTTTCCAAGCTCTTTTTCTATCTCCTGCTTCAGCTGCTCAGCAAGATTGCCGTAGCTGATAAGCTCCTTGCCCATGGCTTCCATCAAAAAAGAATTTTCGCCTACAATCTTCTTTACCAAATGGCTTACAGTTACCGTTTTAACCACCTTCAGATTTTGTTATTATAATAACATTAAGTTTATATAATATATAAATGTTTCTTTTTTATGCCAAACGGCTTTAAAAGAAGATTCAGGAAAATGCTGGAATTTGAAACATTTAAAAATGAAATGGAAGAAGAAATTTTTGATGAAGATTATTATAATTATCTTGATTTTATGAAAGAGTTTGAGGGGAAGTAGCTTATTTTCTAAAATAGATTATTTCATGGTGGAATCTCTATGGTTGTTGTTGCAAAGTTTGGGGGAGGCTGCGGGAAAGACGGCCCTTCACTGGAGAAAGTAGTAGATATAATAATATCTGATAAGGCCATACTTGAACATAAAAACGGGGATGCTTCTGGAGGGCGTCAGAGAAGAGTAATCACAATTTCAGCCCCGGGGGATGATGGCCGGGGAAAAATAACCGACTTGCTTAAAAATGCAGGTAAAAAATTTCTCGATACAGGAACGATAGACTCTGTTCTTATAGGAAAAGTTTGGGAAAGGTACGAAGGCATTGCTGATTACCTCGGGCTGGATCAAGGTTTTCTCGCCCCTTACAAGCAGATGATGATTGACGCCATAGGGCAAAGGTCCAGCAAATACAAGCTTCTTAATAAGATGATTAATATGAAGAATGCAGCAATGGATATGTTTAGGTATGGCAGGAATGCCGAAGTCCAAAGAAAAAAATATTTGGACTCTGTAATGAGGCTTGGAGAGCTTATTAATGCCGCGATTTTGGTCGAGAAATTGGGTAAAGAAGGCAAAAACGCAAAGCTTTACCTTCCTGAAGAAATTGGAATTGTAACAGACAGCAATTTTGGAAGCGCGCAGCTACTGTCCGAGTCATACGCAAAAATCTCAAATTTCCTTGAGAGGAAACTGCAGGATACTGACGAAATAATAGTTATCCCTGGGTTTTATGGAATAGACAGATATGGCAGTTATACCACCTTGCCCAGAGGAGGCACAGACCTTACAGGCTCAATACTTGCGAAAAGTGCAAAAGCCTGGCTGTATGAGAACTGGACGCATGTTGATGGCGTCAAGAGAGTGGATCCAACAATATTCCCTAAAGGAAAAGATATACAAACAATAGGTTCGATGTGTTTTGAAGAGATGGAAGAGTTGGGGATAACTGGAACAGGTGTTTTACTTTTTGATGCTGTATTGCCCCTAATTGGGGCAAATGGCGAAGATGGAAAAACAATTCTTCAGATAAGGAATTTTGATAACTTGGAAAATCCTGGAACAATAGTGTATGGAAATGGAAAAGGCGCCTATAATGGCATAACTGGCATATCAAGAGAAACCTGTTATGTCCTATCTGTTAAGAAAAGAAGCATAAAGAATGTAAAGGGCTATGGGAGCGAACTATTTAGGGAAATAGCCAAACACAGCGCCTATAAATACAGTTTTGACGCAATTGACGAGATAACGGTCGTCTTTCCAGCTTCAGAAGCCGAAAAACTAGGCACTATAGCGGATTCAATTACAAGTAACACTATTCTCAATCCTGATAAGGTAGAGATTAGAGAAATGGGCATACTCGGAATTGTTGCAGATGGTATGGCTAACCAAAAAGGCATATCCAAAGATTTAACTACATTTCTTTATGGAGGTGGGGTAAACATATTAAGGCAAAATCAAGGTTCCGACAGATGCATACTATTTTTTGTAGACCCAAAAGACCTTGATAATGGTGCAAGGCATCTCTATCAAAAAATTTTTGTAGAGAACAGGGGGCTGCCGCCACAAAGATATGCTGCATGACCCGGTACCTTTAAATAATACTGTTAAATGGCATTGCTTTTCAAGTTCTTCAGCAAAACCTTTATAAAAACAGATTTTATTTCTGGATTTAGATGGATAAAAACAACAATAGCAGCAATAAAATTGAAAAAACAAATAAAAATTCTGAAGAAAAAGAACTATTCTGGGCGGACCAGTTAGCGGATCAAATAATCAATAGAAAAGAGTTTCATTACGTTGAGAAAAAAGTCCCGAAATTTGACGAATACATTGTAAAAACCTCTGCTTCTTTATCTGGAGTTTTACATATTGGAAGGCTAAGCGACACAATAAGAGGAGAGAGCGTCTACAGGGCTTTGAAGGATGCAAATGCCAAGGCAAGGCTTATCTGGGTTGCGGAAGACATGGACCCTTTGAGGAAAATACCCAAGAATGTGCCTGCAGAATTTGAAAAATACATCGGCATGCCCGTAACGGATGTGCCTGACCCCAATAGAAACTACAAAAGCTATGCCGAGCGCTTTAAAGCGGAATATTTTGAAGTCCTGGACAAATTCCTCTCTACAAAGATGGAAAAATTCTCCATGAGGGAAGAGTATTTAAAAGGCAGTTTTAAAAAATACATAAGAAAAATCCTTGAAAATGCAGAGCAAGTGAGGCAGATACAGAACAAGTACAGGAGCAACAAGCTGGAAAAAGGGTTTTTGCCGTGGAAGCCAGTATGCGAGAACTGCGGAAAAATTGTAACGACAAATGTCAGGGAATTTTCCAATGGGATTGTAAAATACGCGTGCAAGGACTATGAATTTGAAACAACAACTGCGAAAGGCTGCGGCTTCAAAGGCGAGAATGACCCGATGAAAGGCAACGGCAAGCTTTTGTGGAAAAGCGAATGGGCTGTTGAATGGGCAAGATGGCAAGTGGCAAGCGAAGGCGCGGGCAAAGAGTACCATGTGCCTAACAGCGCATGGTGGATTAACGGCCAGATTGCCGAGGAGATACTGGATTTTCCGATGCCAGTGCCTATTTTCTATGAGCACATAATGATTGACGGGGAAAAAATGTCTGCTTCGCTTGGGAATGTCGTTTACCCGAAAGACTGGATTGAGGTTGCACCTGCAGAGCTCCTGAGGTTTTTCTACAATAAAAGGCTGATGCAGACAAGGAGCTTCTCATGGAAAGACCTGCCTAACCTGTATGACGACTATGATAAGCACCATATGGCATATTTTGGAAAAATACAGCTGGACAACAAAAAGGAAGAGCAGCAAATGAGAAGAATCTTTGAGATAAGCCAGCTAAAAAAGCCAAAGGAGCCTATAGATTTTGCATTTTCGCATGCAACTATGATAGCCCAGATTTCTCCAAATGAAAAAGACAGGGTAAAAAGCCTCAAGAAAACAGGCCATTACGACGAAAGCATGCATGAGGAAATAATAAATAGGATTAATGAGGCAAAGGCATGGCTTGAGAAGCATGCTCCTGAGGATGTAAAATTTGTTGTTCAGGAGGAAATCCCAAAAAACCTGAAATTAAGCGATAAGCAGAGGGAGGCATTGCATTTAGTTGCAAAGGCGTTGAAAGAAAAAGAATGGAAGCAGAAAGAGCTGTTTGAGGAATTCTACAGCATCTGCGGCAAATCCGGAATAAGCAATATAGACTTCTTCAAGGCAGCCTATAATGTGCTCCTGAATAAAGACAAAGGCCCCAAGCTTGCGCCTTTTATTTTGTCTTTAGGCAGGGAAAAGGTTGTTGAATTGCTTGAGAAGGCTTGACAAGGGGCTCTATTTTGTTATAATAATAACAAAAAGTTTTTATAATAAATACTCGTTCTTTTTAGAATGGAAAGAAAAATTAAAGTTGCTGTTTTGGGGGCTACCGGAGCTGTAGGGCAGAGATTCGTAGAGCTATTGCAAGACCATCCTTGGTTTTATTTGCATGAGTTAGCTGCCTCTAAAGAATCTGCCGGCCGGAGCTATGAAGAAGCTGTTAGAGGAAGGTGGATTGTTTCCGGGGATGTGCCTGAAACAGCAAAGAGCATGACTGTAAGAGAATGCAGGCCCGATTTGGAGTCAAGGCTTGTTTTCTCGGCATTGGATTCAAGCATAGCAGGGCCTATAGAAGAGGAATTTGCCAAGGCAGGCTATATAGTTTCAAGCAATTCAAGAAACCATAGAATGGATCCTGATGTTCCATTGCTTATTCCTGAAGTCAATCCAGAGCATTTGAGGGTTATTGAAAGGCAGAAGAGAAACAGAAGAAGCCATGGCTATATCATTACAAACCCCAATTGCTCTACAATAGGATTGGCAATATGCTTAAAGCCTTTGTATGGCAGATTTGGCTTAAGAAGTGTTTTTGTTGTGACCTACCAAGCCTTATCCGGGGCTGGCTATCCCGGAGTGCCAGCTCTTGCTATTTCCGACAATGTAATTCCTTACATTAAAGATGAAGAGCCAAAAATTGAAGCAGAATCTTTAAAGCTTTTAGGGAAATATGAGAATGGCAGATTTGAATATGCTGATATAAGAATCAGCGCCCAATGCGCTAGGGTTAATGTAACTGATGGCCATTTAGAGGCAGTTTCAGTTGAACTGGGAAGAAAAGCTGATTTAGATGAAGTTGTTGATGCCCTCAAAACTTTTAAAGGCTTGCCGCAAGAATATAAGCTGCCAAGCGCGCCAGAATGCCCCATAATCGTAAGGGAAGAGGAAGACAGGCCTCAGCCTAAATTTGACAGGATGGAAGGCAATGGGATGCCTGTTGTTATTGGCAGAATTAGAAAATGCAATGTATTGGATTACAAATTCTTTCTTTTAAGCCACAACACCATGAGGGGAGCTGCAGGAACCGCAGTTTTAAATGCGGAATTGCTAAACCACGAAGGATACTTATAGAATCCCACAGAAAAAGTTATCAGCCTGTTCAGCGGAGTTTAGCGGATTTTTTCACTTCCTCATAAACTTTCTTCAAAGGAATTCCTTTGCTCTTTGCAATCTTGGCGCAATCCTCATATTCCGGCATTATATTCTTTACCTGATTGCTTAATTTTGAAATCTTCACCCTTGCACTGCCATATTTAGTTTTTATTGTCTTAATCTCCCTGCCAAGCTTCCTTCTTGATGCCGGATAAATCCTTAATCCAAGAGTTGTCGTCTCGCCAAAAATGATGCTGCACAATCTATCTATGTCCTTGTATTCCGCCAGGACACTCAATTTAATTGCAGGCCTGCCCTTTTTCATTATTATATTTTCCAGATAAGCGTCTAAAGCGCCGTTTTCCATCAGCCTGTCAATTACATAAGGGTAAAACTCCGGGTTCATGTTGTCAATGTTCGTTTCGATAATGCTTATTTTTTCGTCATTGTTTTCACTTAATTGCCCCAAAAAGACCCTTAAAACATTCGGCTGCCCCAAATCCTTTGTCCCTGCGCCGTATCCTATTTTTTCTACATTAATTGCAGGCATTTCTCCAAACTTTTCTGCCAGAGTTGTTATTATCGCAGCTCCTGTCGGGGTCACAAGCTCTGCTTCAACATCATTGCTATAAACTGGAACCCCCTTCAGAATTTCGGCAGTTGCAGGCGCTGGAACCGGGAATTTTCCATGAGAAAATTCAACAAAGCCCGTACCTACATTGAGCCTTGAGCAGTATACCTTTCCTATCCCCATCTTCTTCAATCCAATGACTGCGCCCGCAACATCTATTATTGTGTCTATTGCGCCGATTTCATGAAAATGGATTTTATCAATCGGCTTGTTGTGTATTTTTGCTTCTGCGCCGGCCATTTTCAGGAATATTTTTTTAATTAGATTCTTTATTTCACCATCTAATTTTGAATTTTCAATCACTCTGTTTATTTCCTTTAGATTCCGTTCCTGATGCAGATTTCCACGAGTTTCTATAACATCAAATTGTGTTGCAGCAATCCAGTTTTTAACAATTTTTTTTGATCGTATCCTATAATCCTTTAAATTCAGCTTTTCCAGCTCTTTTTTTAAAAAATCAAAGTCCATGCCCAAGTCTATCAAAGCTGCAACAATCATGTCCCCGCTTATTCCGGAAAAGCAATCAAAGTAAGCTGCTCTCATAAAAATCACTTGTTTATCATGCCTGCAAAATAGCCTGCTCCAAATCCATTGTCTATATTTACCACAACAACCCCCGGGCTGCAGGAATTGAGCATTGTCAATAATGGCGCAATCCCTCTAAAAGAAGCGCCATAGCCTACAGATGTCGGGACTGCAATAATAGGCTTTCCAACCAGCCCTGAAACAACGCTTGGCAGCACTCCATCCATCCCTGCGACAATTATAATCACGTTTGCATCTGCCAATTTATCCTTGTTGCCCAGCAGCCTGTGCAGCCCTGCAACACCAACATCATACACTCTTTCCACTTTGCTGCCCATTGCCTCTGCAACAACTGCCGCCTCCTCTGCCACACCTATGTCAGAAGTGCCTGCGCTTAAAACAAGAATCCTGCCTTTTTTTATTATTTTATTTTTATTGATGATGATTGTTTTTGAAATCTCATTGTATTTCGCGCCTTTAACGTGCTTCTTAACCTCTTTAAACATGCCCATTGTTGCCCTGGTTGCAAGCACATCAGCGTTGTTCGATGCCAGCTTCCTGACAATGCCGGTAACCTGCCCTATGGTCTTATTTTGGCAGAAAACAACCTCCGGAAACCCTTTTCTTAAAGCCCTGTGATGGTCGAGCTTTGCAAAGCCAAGGTCCTCGAACGGAAGAAACTTCAATTTTTTTATGGCTTCCTCTATCCCGAGCTTTTTGCTTGCCACTCCTTCCATAACCTTCTTAATTTTCTGCTCGTCCATTTGCCACCGCATTCAAATTTCCGCTTTTGAAATCTGAAATTGTCACATCATTAAATCCAATCTCGTTGAATTTTTTTTGTATTGAAATGAAATTGTCATTTATGATGCGCTTATCATTCTCATTAACTTCGATTCTTGCCATATCATCAAAATGCCTTACCCTTAATTCCCTCATTCCAAAATCCTTCAGGAAATTTTCCGCTTCCTCAACCATTGATAGTTTTTTAAGTGTAATACCCTGCCCGTATGGAACCCTGGAAGACAAGCATGGGCTGGAAGGCTTATCCCAGGTTTGCAATCCAAGATGCCTTGCAATCTCTCTCACTTCACTTTTTGTAATTTTAGCGTCTTTCAAGGGGCTTATCACATTATTTTCGCCTGCTGCCATCAGCCCCGGCCTGTAATCCCCCAAGTCATCCAGGTTTGTGCCGTTGAGGATGTTTTTTATCCCGAGCTGCGCTGAAACAATTTTTAATTTTGAGTAAAGCTCTGATTTGCAGTAATAGCACCTATTGTTTGGATTTTTCAGGTAATCTTCATTTTTTGTTTCTTCAGTGCTTGTTATAAGATGCTTTGCTCCAATCTGTTTCGCGATTCTTTTTGCTTCTTCCAGCTCCCTTCTCGGCAATGACGGGCTGTCTGCTGTCACTGCAATAGCTTTGTCCCGCAAAGCATCATAAGATGCTTTAAGCACAAGAGTGCTGTCTATGCCGCCTGAAAACGCGACTATGGCGCTGCCCAGATTGTTTACTGATTCCTTTAACTGCTTATACTTCTGCATTAATTCGTTGCCCATTTTGCTAAAATAATCCAATCGAGTATATCATTCCCAGGCCAATTACCAGGCTGAGCAAGCCCGCAGCTGTGCTTAGCATTTTCTGCTGTTTTTGAAGTGAAATTAAGGCAAATGGCAGTGAAATCAGGCTGCTTAACAGCGCCATTCCTATTATCGAGCCTGTCCCGAATATCAAGATGTAAATCATTCCGAGCCAGAATGATTTTATTGAAGCCAAAACAAGCAGGGTAATTGCAGCGCTTCCTGCCAGGCCGTGCACCAGCCCTACAAGCAGCGATTTCTTAAATGCCAAATGCCCGTGCTTATGGCTTTTTGCCAGCCTGTGGGAATGAATATGAATATGCTCCATGCTCCCGTGCCTATGCTTATGCACGTGCATCCTGTTTCGATTTATCTTTCTGAGGGCATCCAGGCCAAGCAAAACCAGCATAACGCCGACAATAATCTCAAGCGATAATGCAATTTTGTTTGGAATTGCAGCTTTCAATGAAAGGACAATTAACCCTGCCAGGAATAAGGCAATCGTATGCCCAAAGCCCCAAAACATTCCGGATAAGGCTGATTTTTTGACTGATTTTTGCCTCGAAACAATTGTAGAGACTGCCGCAATATGGTCTATTTCAAATGCATGCCTTGCCCCCAGCAGGAGCCCGAATGCCAGCAGACTTATTGCAGTCATTTCCATTGCATTCATGATAACTGGAGTCATTTATAAATATTACATTTTTACGGTTAAGTAAAGTTCTGTGTGTCGTAGTCTAATCTTGAATATTTGGCATCATTCATTTTGTCACTTAATCTTACTTAACCCATTTTTACAAACCTGTTAATGGAATGGCTTGAAATCATTTAGAAAACCTTATAAACCATAAAAAACTTGCATTCTTTCAACATGAAAAAAGGGGGAAAAACCATAGTTGGATTGACAGAGAAAGTCAGCCTCTTTTCAGGCAATGGGAAGAAAAGAACCCTGAATGCAAAAATAGACACAGGCGCCAGCAAAAGCTCCTTGGACATCAACTTGGCGTCACAACTGAATTTAGGGCCAATTATAAAATCAAAGATGATAAAGTCCGCGCATGGCAACCGCTTAAGGCCAATAATAGAGGCTGAGCTTGAGATTGCCGGCAAGAAAATAAGATCAGAATTCACGCTGGCAGACAGGGGTCATATGAAATACAGGATGCTTGTTGGAGTCAATATACTGAAGCATGGTTTTTTAGTTGATCCGTCAAGATAAAAATAATCAGATTAAAAATTAATTAAAGTTACAATAAACTTAAAATAAAAATAAGGGAGGGAAGGTTTCAGAACGCACTTGCTTTCAAGGATAATGCCCTCCACCCACCCGTGAAGATTAAGCAATAAAGTGTATTTGCTCAATACCAAAAAAGAATCGCAAGGGGGTGGGGAACGTTATTCAAACATCAAGAGAAACAATAAACCTATTCCCCCTTAATCAATTTTTAAAAAATTCAATAAAAAATAAAATAAATCAAAAAACCAGCCAGAAAATGAAAGCAGCATTGGTGTCCTTGGGAAGCGTAAGTTCGGAATGGACTTTGGAGAGGATGAGGAATCGCTTTGAGACAGCCGACAACATAAACATAAAGAATATAGAAGTGAAGATGAATGCAAAAAGCCTTGAGGTCCTTTATGAAGGGGCTGCCCTGCAGGAATATGACTGCATTTATGCAAAGGGCTCTTTCAGGTATGCGCCTTTGCTGAGGTCATTGACTTTTGCGTTTTACGACAAAGCATATATGCCTATAAAGCCAAATTCATTCACTATAGGGCATGATAAATTACTAACTCATCTGGCTTTGCAATACAACAAAATACCAATGCCAGATACATACCTTGCTTCCACGCCCCAGGCTGCAAAAAATCTGCTGAGCGGGCTGAATTACCCCATTGTGCTTAAATTCCCGCATGGCACGCAGGGCAAGGGCGTTATGTTTGCAGACAGCTTTGCATCTGCTTCCTCGATGCTTGATGCCTTGGAAACCTTAAGGCAGCCGTTTCTGATTCAGGAATATCTGGAAACAGGAGGCGTTGATGTAAGGGCATTTGTAATCGGCGATAAAGTAGTTGCATCAACAAAAAGAAAGGCAGTCATGGGCGAAAAAAGGGCAAACATACACGCAGGCGCAAAAGGTGAAGCTTACACTTTGGATATGCACGCAAAAAAAATAGCAATCAACGCGGCAAAGGCTGTTGGCGCTGAAATCTGTGCAGTGGATATCCTGGAAAGCCACGACGGCCCGCAGGTTATTGAGGTAAATTTAAGCCCGGGGCTGCAGGGCATTACAAATGCAACGAACATTGATGTTGCGGATAAAATTGCTGAATACCTGTTTGAGCAGGCAAAAAAATTCAGGGAAAAGGGCAGGATAGGCGAAACAGACAAAATAATGAAGGAGCTGGAAAGCAAGGCTGAAAAAGAGGCAATGCAGCAGATTATAACTAACCTGGATTTCAGGTCTGACAGGATTCTGCTGCCAAAGCTTGTAACTCAAATCACAAAATTTGACGAGAAAGACGAGTTTGTGGTTAAGGCTGAGAAAGGCAAAGTTGTGATAGAGAAGTATAGCTAAAACAAATCCTCTCTTCTGAGAATAATTGTCTGGCTTCTTTCAGGGCCTAAAGAAACAATGCTTATCTTAACTCCGGTTGATTCCTCAATCCTTTTCAGGTATTTTTTTGCGTTTTCCGGCAGATTATTGTAATTCCTGATTTTGCTTATATCCTCTTTCCAGCCGTTCAGCTCTTCATAAATCGGCTGGCAGCTTTCCAGAATGCTTAAATCTGTTGTAAAGTTCTTTATTATTTTATTATTGAATTTATAGCCGGTGCATATTTTTACCTTTTGCAGGCCTGATAGGACATCAAGCTTTGTTATAACAATTGAGTCAAAGCCGTTGATTTCCGCTGAATATTTTGCAATCAGCACATCAAACCATCCAATGCGCCTTTTTCTTCCGGTTGTTGAGCCAAACTCGTTGCCCTTTTTTTGGATTCCTTCCCCTACTTTATCCTTGATTTCTGTCGGCAATGGGCCGTTGCCTACTCTTGTTACATAGGCTTTTGCAACGCCTATGGCCTTGCCTATCTTCTTTGGGCTTATTCCCAGACCGGTGCATATGCCTCCGGCAATTGCATTTGAAGATGTGACATAAGGATAGGTTCCATGATCAATGTCCAACAAAGTCCCTTGGGCTCCCTCAAAAAGGATTTTTTTATTTTTTTCTAAAAATTGATTTATCAATAAAGATGTATCTTTAACAAAAGGCCTTAATTGCTTTGCAAATTCCTGGTTTTGGTTAATGTAGTCTATAACCCTCAACCCGGTTCTTGAGGCTTTTGCAGCGTATGCAGGGCCTATGCCCCTTCCCGTTGTCCCTATCGATGCCCCGGCTTTCCTGTCCTCATCTATGTATTTTTGCAGGATGACATGGGCATTCTGGCTCACAATCAAATTGCTGGGGGAGACTTTAACTCCGCTCCGCTCCAGATTCTTGATTTCTTCAAACAGCACTTTTGGGTCAACAACAACCCCGTTGCCTATAATGTTCACGCTGCTTTTACGCAGTATCCCGGAAGGTATCAAATGCAGAACTATCTTCTTATTGTTTACTACAATGGTATGGCCCGCGTTGTTGCCACCATTAAACCTTGCAATAACATCTGCCTTTTCAGCAAGAAAATCTATGATTTTCCCTTTGCCCTCATCGCCGAACTCGCAGCCGATTATTGCAATGTTCTTCGCCATAGGAAAAAGTGGATTTTTTTAGTTATATAAAGGTTTCGCAGAATTAAAATCATCTAATCTGGATATTTAAATTAATGAGGGTTTTGTATAATCAAATCGTATAGTCTATGCTCAATAGAATTTATTAAGATTTGTGATGCAGTACTTGGATTGTAAATGTACACATTTAAGTTGAGGTTCCTGTTCAAAATTTTTCCAGCCAAAATATTAGGGTCTTCATGGCCGCGGAATCGCTCAAAAGCTTTAGAGTCAGACCTAAGCCATGCACAATGAAACAGATAAATATCTAAAGCAGTATTAGGATAGTCCCTTACTCCTGTAAAAGTGCTGGAGCTGGGAGCACTACCGGGCTCATTAGTAGAAATGCCCTTTTGCCTGAAATTTCTGGCCAATCTTCTAATTAAATAACTTTTGCCATGTCCCATAGCACCATAAACTGCTATTAAAATTGGTCTTTCATTAATTGTTTCTACTGAGGTTGTTATGCTTTGAATTCCCTCTTCTAAACTTATTATTCTGCCCATAATTTAAGTTGAGGTGCCTCTATTTTTAAACCTTTCTACCTTTACTACTATTTAATAGTTATTAAGTTTAACCCAAAACCTTTAAATACTAAAACCTCTTTCCTAGGATATGGCGCGACTTAAGAATTATAAGATTGCGACAATCGGATCTCATTCTGCACTGCAAATACTCAAAGGAGCGCAGCAGGAAGGCTTTAAGTCAATAGCCATCTGCATCAAGGGCAGGGAAAAGCCGTATAAGCTGTTTAACGTTGCCGATGAAATCATAGTTATAGAAAAATACCCTGACTTGATTAATCTCCAGGATACGCTTATAAAAAAAAATGCAATACTTGTGCCGCACGCATCCTTAATGGAATATATAGGCTTTGAGAATATTGAAAAGTTTAAAGTGCCTTACTATGGAAACAAGAAAATTCTTCGCTTTGAGTCAGACAGGAACATTGAAAGGGAATGGCTCAAGGCAGCCGGCTTGAAATTGCCCAAGATTTTCAAGAATCCAAAGGACATTGATAGGAGTGTTATTGTAAAGTTTCATGGCGCGAAGGGCGGCAAGGGCTATTTTCTTGCAAAGAATGAAAAGGACTTCAAGCAAAAAATCAAGGCACATAAGGAAGAAGAGAAGTATGTAATACAGGAATACATTGTAGGCGTTCCAATGTTTATACATTACTTCTACAGCCCTTTAACTGATGAGCTGGAGATAATGGGCTTTGACAAGAGGTATGAAAGCAATGTTGACAGCCTGGGAAGGATATCTGCAAGAGACCAGATGGCCCTGGCAAAGGTTGAGCCAAGCTACGTCATTGTCGGCAACATACCCGTTGTTGTCCGCGAATCATTTTTGCCAAGAATCATTGATATGGGTGAAAAGGTAATAAAGCAAAGCAGGAAAATAACTCCGGGCGGCTTATGGGGGCCATTCTGCCTTGAAACAATAATGACTCCCGATGAAGAGATTTTTACCTTTGAAATTTCCGCAAGAATTGTTGCAGGAACAAACCCTTATATTGAAGGCAGCCCCTACACATGGCTTAAATACAATGAGCCCATGAGCACTGGAAGAAGGATTGCGAGGGAAATCAAAATGGCTATAAAGCAGAATAAATTAAATAAGGTGTTGGGGTAAAATGAAAAAAATTACAATTTTGTCAATATTGTTTTTTTTATTGAATATTTTAATAGTTAATTCTCAGTTAGCTAAAGTGTATAATGAAGAAAACCTAGATTTTGATAGGGCTTATAGGGATAATTATTTGCAAGAACGTAATTATTTTTCTGATTTAAATTATGAAATAGTCACTGGAGGATATAGTCAAACTTCTAAAGTTGGAGGACCTTATTATAATGATTACAAAGCCATAAATTTAAACAACCAGAAAAAGTACGTTTTCGATTTACTTAGCTGTAATTCTTATGAAAAATATTGCGTATTTAGAATAAATGGAGTTCCTACAGGAAAGATTGAAAAGGGAGCAACTTTTAGACTAGATGAACAATATTCAATGAAAATCGAAGATATTGTTTTTGATTTTTGTGATAATAGGGCATTCTGCCATCTTGGTTATGAAGCTTATAATATAGTAGACTTTATTATTGATGGGACTTCTCTTGCAATTTGTGGAAATGGCGTTTGTGAATCAGGAGAGAATTGCGAAGGAGATAACTGCTGTAATGGAGAAACTATAGAATTAAAGTTTGATAGAAATAATTGTGGTGGTTGTGGTAGAGTGTGCAGTTCTGATTTGATGTGCGAGCAAGGCAAATGTATTGAATTATGCCCAGAAACTAATAGATGTGACTATTTCAAAACAAGAGGCTTCTGCCATACATCAAAAAGTCTAGGTCAATCTTGCGATTGTAATGAGGAATGTGATAGCCTTACATGTTTTAATGATAAGTGTATTTCAAGTGGAAGTGGTGATTTATCCAATTATCCTAACTTTTTGATAAAAAATAATAAATTGGAGGTAACAATTGTTGTTGGCAATAAAGCACCTTCTTCCAACGTGTTAGCACAAACAAATATAGGATTATCTTTAGCCAGTTTGGAAACAAGTGTTAATATTAAAAATAAATTGTCAAGCGAAATAATAGAAGATTTAAACCAAAATATTATTTCTGTAGGCAACCCTTGTATTAATGAAATTAGTGCTAAAATAATGGGCAATCCGGAACCATGCGGTAAAGACTTCCAAAAAGGCAAGGGTCATATTAAATTATTTGAAAATAATGGATTTTTTCATTTAGTTGTTGCAGGCTATAGTGATTTAGGCACGAAGAAAGCTGCAGATATTCTGGCTAATTATAAAAATTATGATATAAAAGGAAATGAGTATACAATCGAATTTGCGGAAGAAGAAGATATCCAAGCAGAAGTAACAACAGAACATAAAGAAACAGCAGAAGAGGGGGAAAAATCAGAAAAAATTGAGGAAGCTATTGAGAGCAAAGAAATTATAGAGGAAGAGCAAAAAATCATTGAAAAAGAAACAAAAATTAAAGGTGAAGAAGCGCAACCTATATTGAAAGAAGAAGATAATTTAATAAAAGCAATAATAAAATGGTTCAAATCGCTGTTTGGTTTTTTCAAAAAATAAAATGATAACACAACCCCAAATCAAAAAAATACTTGAAAATTACAATAAAAATGACTTGACTATTGGCACTCTTGGAGGCCATTCTGCTTTGGATATATGCAGGGGCGCAAAAAAATTAGGGTTTAATACTGTTGTTGTTGCGCAGAAAGGCCGCGAGAAAACTTATTCCGAGCATTATTTCTACAAAAACGGGAAAGGCTGCGTTGATAATGTCATCATGGTTGATAAGTTTGCTGATGTTGTGAAAAAAGACGTGCAGGAGAAGCTAAGAAGCATGAACACAATATTCATACACAACAGGTATTTCTGGGTTTACTGCAATTTCAGGGAAATTGAGGACAGGTTTTTAGTCCCTATTTTCGGGACAAGAAGCATGGTAAAGCTTGAGGAAAGAAACATTCCCAAAAACCAGTATTACCTGCTTGAGAAAGCCGGCATTAAAATCCCGAAAATCTTCAAAAAGCCAAATGAAATAAACAGGCTGTGCATTGTAAAGGTTGCTGAGGCGCAGAGAGGCTACGAAAGGGCGTTTTTCTTTGCAAACAGCTTCAATGACTACAAGAAAAAATCAGAGGAATTGCTAGCAAAGAAAATAATAACTAAAAAAGACCTGCAAAGCGCTGTTATTGAAGAGTTTATCGTTGGAGCGCAGGTCAATTTCAATTACTTCTACAGCGTCGTGGATAATAGGTTAGAGCTTATGGGCACTGACACAAGAAGGCAGACAAATATTGATGGCTTGCTGAGGCTGCCTGCCCCGGAGCAGCTTGAAGTTTTGAAGTTTGTCAAGCCAAAATTAATCGAAACAGGGCATATCGCGGTTACAATGAAAGAGTCTTTGCTTGAAAAAACATTCGACATTGGCGAAAAGTTTGTCGCGATAACAAGAAAAGAGCACAGGCCGGGGATTATAGGCCCTTTTGCACTGCAGGGCGCTGTAACTGCCGAAGAGGGCAGGGAAGACATTGTCATATTTGATGTTTCAATGAGGATTCCAGGCAGCCCCGGAACAATGTTTACCCCATACTCTGCTTATCTGCACATGGAGCCGATAAGCTATGGAGAAAGGATAGCAATGGAAATAAAAAAAGCGGCAGACAGCGATATGCTGGATTTTATATGCACTTAACGTAAAAATGACTGACACAAAATTGGAAGAGTTTATCAAAAGTCAGGTTTCTAAAGGAAAAGCGTTGGATGACATCAGGAGATTGCTGGTTTCTTCTGGCTGGTCTCAAGATGATGTCGATGGGGCAATCAATAAGCTTAAAAGCGATGCTTCAGGCTTAAAAGGGAGCAAGCTGAAAAAAAGCAACAAAATTGTATATCTGATATCTTCATTATTAATCATTGCAATAATAGCCTTGGCTATAGGTTTCATGGGAGACAAAGAGATAGAATTTAAAGGGTTTGCGCCATCCCCATTTGGTTTTTCAGGAGATTATATTATCTACCCTGCATCCGGATTTGACGCAAAAAGCGGATTGTATGTCCTTAACATTGCAGACGGCAGGGAAAAGCTGATTGAGACAATTGCATACTATCCTACAGAGGGGATTGACGGAGATTATGTTGCTTGGACTGACAATAGGTCAAATAAATGCAACCTGATGCATAACATCAATGGACCAGCGGGCAATTGTAAATTAAATCATGATGTGTATGGATATGACATTAAAGGCGATAATGTTTTTGAAGTAAAGGCAGATGAAAAAGACCAGGATTTCATAGCAATATCAAATAATAGGATAATTTATTCCGAATGCACAGAAAATGAATTCGACAAGTATAATGAATGCTTGAATGAAAATATATTTATGTTTGATATATCTAGCAACCAACATCGGCTTTTGTTGCAAAATAACCTGACAAAAACTAATTCTGGTTCTTTTCTCCCGGCACTCCAGTTGTTGGACTTTTCAAATCCCCTAATTGTATTTTTGGACAGCGTGACATATAAGCTAGGTATTCTAAATGTTGATTCAGGAAACTATATGGAGATAGACGTAGGGGGCTTGACAGATGTTGTTAAACTGACACCAAATAACCTAGTTTGGGCCAACTATGGGGATAAATCTCTGAATTACTATAACCTCGACACTAGAAAAAATATGAACATATTCAATGTTGAGCCCGGGTCATCTGATAATGAGATAGGATACCTAGAGATTGACACATTTGATGATAATGTAGTTTTTAGTCATGATAATAATTTATACTTCTATGATTCCGAGAGTGGTCAGCTAAAAAAACTAGGTTTGGGCATCGCTCCAAGAATTTATGGAGGTAAGATTATATACTTAAAAGGATTCTCAGAAAGAAAAATCAGAAAAACTAAGAAGGCGGGAGAAATGATTATATACGAGTTAAAATGATACTGGTAATTAATTTTGGCGCACAATACGTCCATCTCATTGCCCGCAGGATAAGGGAGCTTGGCGTTTATTCCGAGATAAGGCCGTATGATATAACCTATTCTGAAATCAAAAAACTGAAGCCTCAGGGCATTGTCCTTTCAGGGGGCCCTGCTTCTGTCTATGAAAAAAATTCCCCACATCTGGACAAAAAAATCCTTGAATCAGGAATTCCTGTTCTGGGCATCTGCTACGGGCTGCAGCTAATTGGAAAATATTATGGAAAAGTTTTGCCCGGCAAATTAAAGGAATTCGGGAAAAAATACCTGAATGTCAAAAGGCAGGGCAGGCTGCTAAGAGGCTTAGGCAAAAAAGAGCAGATATGGATGAGCCATGGTGATTTGGTGGAAAAACTGCCAAAGGATTTTGAGATTTTAGGCTCTACTGACACATGCAAAATAGCAGCAATGGAAAATAACAGTGCAAAGCTTTACGGCGTTCAATTCCATCCGGAAGTTGCGCATACACCGAAAGGGACGCAGATACTGAAAAATTTTGTTTTTGGCATCTGCAGGGCAAAAAAGGACTGGGACATAGGGGATTTGAAGGAAAGCCTGATTGGGGAAATAAGGCAGAAAGTAAACAATGACTATGTCATAATGGGCACATCAGGCGGAGTTGACAGCACTGTAGCTGCCGTTTTAATACACAAGGCAATCGGCAACAGGATTTTTTGCGTTTTTATCGACCACGGGCTTATAAGGAAAGATGAGGCTGAGGAAGTGAAAAGCGCGTTCAGGAGATTTAATTTCAGGCATTTTTACATGATTGATGCCTCAAAAATATTTCTGGAAAGGCTGAAAGGAGTTATAGACCCTGAGCAGAAAAGGAAAATAATTGCGCATACTTTCATCAGGGTTTTTGAGGAAAAAGTAAAGGAGCTTGAAAGGAAAAACCCGAAGATAAGGTTTTTGGGCCAAGGCACGATTTACCCTGACAGGATTGAGACAGCGCAGCCTTCAAAGCAGGCTGACAAGATAAAAAGCCACCATAATGTCGCTTTGCCTAAAAAGATGAAATTAAAAGTTTTGGAGCCGTTAAGGGAATTTTACAAGGACGAGGTAAGAAAGCTTGGAAGGGAGCTTAAGCTGCCTGAAAATGTCATTGGAAGGCACCCGTTTCCAGGCCCTGGGCTGGCTATAAGGATTCTGGGCGAAGTAACAAAGGAAAAGCTTGAAATTTTAAGGAATGCTGACCATGTCTACATTGACGAACTGAAAAAATCAGGTTATTACAATAAAATATGGCAGGCATTTGCTGCCTTGATTCCTGTAAAGACAGTCGGCGTTATGGGTGATGCAAGGACTTATGAATATATTATCAGCTTGAGGGCAGTCACTTCAAAAGATGCAATGACAGCAGACTGGGCAAAATTGCCAGACTGGCTATTAGAAAGGATTTCTTCTAGAATAATCAATGAAGTCCGCGGAGTTAACAGGGTTTTGTATGACATTTCCCAAAAGCCGCCTGCAACTATAGAGTATGAGTGAAAGTGCGGATAATCGATGTTAGACGACCTAAACAAATGTGAAGGCACGAGCTTCTTTAGAAGCGAGATGAATCCAGGCTGGGCGAAAAGTTTATAAATAAGTTTAACTTATTTAAAATTAGGTGAACTAATATGGTACAAGCACTTGTAACATTGGATGAAGAAACAAATAAGGTATTGAATGTTGTAAAGGCCAAGCATGGGCTTAAGGATAAAGCAGAGGCAATAGAATATGTTGTGCATAAATTTGTTGAGCTTGAAGAGCCAGAGTTAAGGTCGGAATTTGTTCAGAAGATGAAGAGAATAGGGAAACAGCCTAGTATTCGCGTCAAAGACTTCAGGAAAAGATACGGCTTAAACTAGGATGTACTATCTTGACATTAAGCCAGAAGCGGATAAAATCTTTAAGAAACTGGCAAAGAAAAATCCGCATCAATTAAATATTGTAGACAAGAAACTAACTGAAATCCGTTTAAACCCGAATCATGGCTATAAATTCTTAAGAAGCCCTTTGCAGACATTTAATCGGGTGCATATTGATAAGCACTTTGTTCTTATCTTTAAGATAGACCGCACCAAAAAAGCGGTTGTTGTCTATTACTATGACCATCACGATAATGTATATGATTGGAGGCCTTAGCTCATCCAGCCTGAATTTTGTCTAACATATCGGAAAATGCCTGTTAGTTTCTCCATCAGTTACGCAGTTCCGACGGATTTCGTCCGAAAAGTTCGAAAACCCGCCGTAAATCCCAGTTGTCGCCGTAGTTTTTGCTAATTCTTTTTAATCGTTATAGAAAATGGAAACTTTAAATACTCAAAGCTCAATTACAATTAAAAGGTATGGCCAAAGAAACTCCCAAGATTGAATCTCACGAAATATTTATAGAAAAGATAAATGATAAGCATGATTTGAGTAATTTTAACTCCTATGAAAAAGAACTTGTGAACTTTTTAATTGAAGATGCTTTGAACAATCAAAATCAGAAACTTTCTGTCACTTTTTTATGGTTTTATGAGAAAAATCTAGCGGGATATGTAACTTTATTGAATGATAAAATCAACTTAGAAGGCAATCTTAAGGAATTTTTTAGAGAAAAAGACATCCATTATAAATCATTGCCTGCGTTAAAGATAGGTAGATTATGTGTCCATGATGATTTTCGCAAGAGAGGTATTGGCAGATTGATGGTTTTATTTGCAATAAAACAAGCTAATGAAATAAGCGAGAATAAGTCTGGATGTAGATTCATCACATTAGATGCAAAAAGAAATGAAAAAAGAGAACTTGATTCTATTCATTTTTACAAAAAGTTAGGTTTCAATGTGTTAAAAGAAAGAATAAAAGGAACAACCCCAATGTATTTGGACTTAAAACTACCTTAACAGTAATTAAATTTAATTTTTGTTGCTTCTTTTATCAAATTTATTCTAACTTTAGATGGATTTTTTTCTTCCTTTAGAACCTCTTTGATAAAATTTATTGCTTCGTTTCCTTTAAGTGTGGGCGTTGCCCTAATTGGTTTTGCCATAAATCATGTTTAATATCTGATTTTATTTAAATTTAACTAATTATGATTTAATGTAATGGAAATCGAAAGATTTATATATACAATTGACTTTCTTAGTTTATCTAATGATTATCAATGTTAAACAACAGAAAGGTGAGAATATGGGTAAAATAAGAGCAAGAATAGAAAAAACTGATGAAAATTACATAATCGAACTGCATAAACAATTAATGGATCATTTAGGTTTGAAAGAGGGTGATGAGGTTGAATTTGAACTCAGAAAGGTGTTTCAATTAGAAGAAGAAACAATTGATACTAAAAAAGATGTTAAAATAAAATTAATTCCAACCTGTTTTAGATATGGGGTTGCGACATTAAGCACAGAGGACAGGAAGTTGTTCCCTCAAGATAGGCATCCATTTTTGCTTGAGATTGATGGAAAATTAAAAACAAAACATGTTGCGTCTCTAAAGATTGCTATGAAAGATTTTTTTGATAGACATTCTGAATTAGAAGAAAGAGAGGAAAAGTACATAACAATAAAGGTAATAAAGCCTTTTGAAGAGTATAAATTGGTGTATTAACCGAAAATAACTAAAACAACTGAAGAATCATAGAAAAATTACTGGAGGTAAAATAGATGGGTTTGGTTGGCAAAACATTCGTTTGGACAGATGAAGAAATAGAATTTTTAAAAAGAAATTATAGTATTACCAAAAATAAAGATTTGGCTAAAAAATTAAATATTAATGTTGGTTCATTAAGTAAAAAAGCTTCGGGTTTGGGTTTGGAAAAAGATAGTTTTGTCAGAAGGCCTAAAGTTTACAATTCTATTAGAAATCACCTAGACCCCTTAACAGAGATTAATGAGGAAGTTACTTCTTTAAGAAAAACCATAGAGTCTATTAATATTCAAAAAGAAAATTTTATTGAAAAATATTTTATGGTTGTAGGGGGTGGCATAATTGGTGGGAGTGTTGTGTATGTAGTAAGTTTAAATAAAATTAATTTAATATTTAAGTTAGGAATAATATTGGTACTTATATTGTTGGGTTTATTTGTTATGTTTATTTACAAGATGTTAAAGAAAAAGTGGAGTAAAAGGTAATGGCAAGAGAAATTGAAGCATGTCCTAATTGTGGTGGAATTGTTGAAATAATTAGAATGCTTAATGGAAGAAAAGTCGTAAAAGGATGTAAGAAATGTGGGTACATAGAAGGGTAATCTTTTGACTTTTCTGGCAGATGGCAGTTATCGAACAAAGCTAATAAGAAAAATAAGTATTTAGATGAAGGCGACAACTAGAGGGATTTACGTTTTAGTATCAGAGTAGGCGGGTTTTCGAATTGCATTTAATCGGTGTTATACAACCGAGCCCGATTTTTCCCTCGAAGCGAGTTTCGAGCTTCAGAGCGGAAAAATCTGGGTGCGAGGCAAGGATTTCTCAAAGAAATCCGCAGAGTTATGACGCAGGCAAATTCAATTCAGCGCATAAAACTTAGAGTTTTTCTTAAAAAAATCGTGCGCAATCCAGAATTTGCCGAGTAATAATTTTGTATAACTTATAGAAATTCTTGTTAAGTTCGTTTTCGGTTACGAAGTTCCGAAAACCTGCGTCCGCAGAGTAATTTTTAGTGGCTCGTGTTCAATCAGGCGAACAAGGTGAGCAATCCAGAACATACATTAATGGGGACATTTCGTTTCGTAGTCGTTTCCATTCGTTGGGAGGGGGAGTTCCGTTCTATTAAAGATATAACTTCACGATAAAAATAAATAGGTATGGGATATAATCGTCCTATGGACACATTTACTAAAGAACAAAGAAGTCATTGTATGGCCCAAATAAAAAGCAAGTGGACTTCTTGCGAGAAAAAGCTGCACAATTATCTAAAAGGTAATCATATAAAACACGTTATGCACCCTCAAATGAGTAGCAATCCTGATATATTAATTTCTAAGAAAAAATTGATAATTTTTGTTCATGGTTGTTTTTGGCATAAATGCCCAAAATGTTATAGAGAGCCATCATCAAATAGGAAATATTGGGTTAACAAAGTCCAAGGCAATGCCAAGAGGGATAAAAAAGCAATCAAATTTTATAAGAATAATGGGTACAAAACATTAACTTTATGGGAACATGAAGTCAAGAAAAATATTGACAATGCTGTTGCAAAAATAAAAAGTCTACTCTGAAATGGACCATTCTCCGCTTAAATCCTTTGTGTTGTATCCTCTTTCTTTAATAAAAGGCTCAAGTTTGTCCGTTCCTGGAAATTCATTGGAAAATTCCCTTTTCAAATCAACAAGCAAATTTTTGCCTAACTGCTGCTCATACTTCTTGGAAAAACAAAGATTGTACCAGTTTACCAAGTCAGAAAAAGTTATTATTCCTTGTATTCTATCGCTAAATGGAAGCTGTTTAGTGATTTTGTTTATAAGTTCTGCCTCGCCATCCAAACACACAATTACAATCTTATCAGCAGTGATATTTTCAGAAACATCCTCAGCTAATTCTTCACTAAGAGAAACATGTTTCACTTGCACAGCAGGTCCGAAATTTGCCCACATATCCAGCCCTCTGTCAGCAGCATTTGTTACTCCAACTCTGAAAAGCTTTGCAGGTATGCTGATAGATTTCTTGTTGGCTGAAAGACCTAAAACAAGGTTCACAAATCCGTTAAAATCATTCAGTATGCTTTCATCAATGTTTTTTATTTGTAGACTCACTTCAACGTTCAACGCTCGCACAATAGTGCTAAATAAAGCATACACGATTATCTCATAGGCTTTGTCTATGCTCCTCCTTAGCCCCGGCTTATGCACGAATAAGGATATAAACTCCTCAAGTTTGAAAGATTTGGTTGTTGTGCTGTCCAGAAATTTATATGCTTCAAAAACCATATTCAACCTTAAATGAAGCTGATTGTAGATATAGTTCTCAACAATTCCGCCATGCTTATTGTTAAATTCAGCCAATTCTTTAAGCAAATTTGTGGGCATGGCATTTGGCTCAAATATATTATCTTGGAATTTTTGTGATGATGTTGAAACTCTTCCAATAAGAGATTTTGTTATATCATCTCTCCACTTTTTGCTTGCGTTGCGATATGATTCAAGGTCGGCTATATCAAACTTTTTCTTAACTCTATACTGATAAAGAATTTCGGCTATTTGTATTGGCTTATACAAATGAACTCTGCTTTTTCTGATAATTTTATCTAGAGCATCTTTGCTTTTAATGCGCCATCACCTGCGTTAAAACTTTTTGTTTGGATTCTTTCTGCATTGCCATCTCTTTAGGCAATGGAGTTTTAGTCATTGCTTTAAGCATATTTGATGCAACAGCCCTAATCATATTGACTGGAACGCTATTCCCAGCTAGTTTTCTTACTTCGCTGTCTGTAACATTGATTTTGAAGTCTTTGGGAAATCCTTGCAACGATAATTGCTCTCTTGGAGTGAGCCTTCTTATTCCATCAACCAGTAGATAATTATAAGAGCCTCCAGCTCTCAAAGCGCATGAGAACTCATGAATGCCTATATCCCCTCTTTTATTTTCGTGCCATATTGAAGGCTTCGGTATTTTCTTGTCCTTGGTTTTTTCCATTCTTTTTTTAACTATTCTCTCAGAGGCAAAATGTTTCTTGTCAACTTTAGAATGGTCTTCTAATATTTCAGAAAGGTTAATTCTGTTATTATGCGGATTAGGAAATAAGAAAGGATAATTTTCTCTAAAACCCACAATTATTACTCGCTCTCTCTTTTGCGGCAAACCATAATCCAAAGCATTTAGCACTTTCCAATGTGTGTGGTAGCCTAAGCTTTTTAGTTTATTTAGGATTACTTTAAATGTTCTGCCTTCATCATGTCTCACTAATTGCCTTACATTTTCCAGCAGAAAAGCATCTGGTTTTTTGTCTTTCAGAATTCTTTCAATTTCAAAAAAAAGAGTTCCTCTAGTATCAGCGAAACCTAAGCCGTTGCCTATTATGCTAAAGGGCTGGCAAGGGAATCCTGCCAATAAAATGTTATGGTCTGGGATTTTCGAGGATTCAATTTTTGTAATATCGCCTTCAGGCTCTTCTTCAAAATTAGCTAGATATACCTTTTGGGCTGATTTATCCCATTCTGAGGTAAAGACGCAAGTGCCGCCAAGCTCCTCAAAAGGCATTCTGATGCCGCCTATCCCTGCAAATAGGTCTATAAAGGTAAATTTCCTTTCCATGCTATTTAAATAGGCATAACTCCTTATTAAATCTTACGCATAGATGTCCAGTGCTAGTCATTAGGAATTCCGCTTTCTAACGTTCGTTTTTGATGGTCTGGTAAAGAGTAGAGTAGTAAAACTAATATATCTCATCACTTTTAACAGTTTTAATATGCACAATGTGTATGCAAGTTTTACCCACCCTATAAGATTACCGCCTAAATCTACGGTTAATCTTGGTCCTGAAGAGATGAAAGATTACAATAAACAGATTCATGACCTAAAATTTATTAGAGGGCATTTCTTAGAATTGATTATATGCATAGAAGAAAGAATTAACTTACTTCTTGAAACAAGTTTAATCTCTAAAAAATCTAAACTAAAGAATGTTTTTCAAGAAAAAATCTTACACTCAAGAAATACAACCCTAAAGTCAAAAATCGACTTACTCAAGGAGATAATAAAAACGAAAAAAGAAATGAAAGATTCTGATTTAAACGAATTCTATAAATCACTAGAATTATTGATAATTGAACGAAATAAATGGGCACATGGACCGATTTTTTTCCAACAAAAAAATGTCAATGGAAAATTAAAAATGCAGTCGTATTTGAATTATATTAATTCTGAAGGGAAATTTGCGGAGCAAGAATTAAATGACCAATATTTTGATAATTTAAACAAAAAATTGAACATAATAAATGAAAGATTAATCAGTATACTGGTTAAAAGAAAGCTGTTACCAAAAGAATACTTAAAACAAAAAGATAAGAACTAATTCTCTCGCAAGATTTCTTTTCCGTCGTTAGGAATTCCCCCACGTCGTTCTCGTTAAAATTGTCCCTTTTCGTTCGTGCCACTAAAATTTAATTGCGTATAACGTACAATATTTCACGAGGTTTTTTCCCTCCAAAATTTGCCCTCGTGTGAGGCAACCCACAAACTTCAGAGATGGAGAATTTTTCAGAGCTGGCAAAAATTTGGGAGAGGAACGAATTTTGCTTGGCAAAATAGCGAAGCGGTCGT
>Ga0209541_10000821_pt1 | contig 61938 bp, 57 predicted proteins | sample RifCSPlowO2_01_FD_184027 | JGI IMG/M metagenome (GOLD analysis project Ga0209541, IMG submission 184027) | Groundwater microbial communities from Rifle, Colorado - Rifle CSP2_plank lowO2_0.1 (SPAdes) (version 2) | ecosystem: Environmental > Aquatic > Deep subsurface > Groundwater | place... | reverse complement strand
CTTTTATTTCGGTTATGACATCTTCGAGAAGTTTTCCTATGTCTGTTATGACAGGTTCAATAGTAAATCTGCCAGATTCAATCCTTGAGATATTGAGCATGTCGTTTACTAATTTTATTAAGCCTTCCGTTGAGTTAAAAATCCTTTCCATGTAGGTTCTTTGTTTTTCGGATAAATTTTCTACAGTTTGATTTAGTAACATCCAAGCATAAGATTTTATAACGGTCATAGGAGTTCTCAGTTCATGAGATGCGAGGGAAACAAACTCATCTTTTAATTTATCTACCTCCTCAAGCTTATCGTTTGCAATTTTTAACTCTTGTGTAGTTTTTTCAAGTGAAGAATAAAGTGTCGAATTTTGAACGGCTAGTCCTACAACATCTGTAAAGCTTCTGATCAAATCCATTTCCTCCTCGCTGACATCTTTTATATCCTTAATCATACTGAAAATCATAAACCCTATTGCTTTATTTTTAGCATTAATTGGGAAAATCATGCTTGTTTTAATACCTACAATCTTTTGTACTTGTCTTGCTTCGTCTCGGGTGTATGGTGGGCAAAGAAGTTCCGTCCAATCTTGAGTCACGAATGGTTTATTTTCTAAGACAGCGCGTACGCAAATGTTAGAATTTGCTGAGAACGGAATGATAATTTCTCGAAAAGGTACTGGTGTCACGGCTAGTGCTTTTTCAGCTTCATCAGTTTGAGAGATAGAAATTCTTTTAAGGTGCTGTTTTTTTTCATCGGTTAAAGCCAGTACTACTATTCGATAACCTAATTCTAGGTAACCCAACTCCATTAATACGCTGTCGACGATTTTTTGAACGACTTCATTAAAGTCCAAACTGTCAAGAATAATTTTTTCAAGACGCCAAAGTGCTTGAATTGTTTGCTTAGTCTGCGGAGCAGTGCTATAGTTCATGTAACCATAAGGTTATATCTTATTCTTTTCCCAACTTTTTAATAATATCAATAATTTCTTGCTCAGTTAATGCCGAATTTTTTGTACGCGCAAATGTGAGTAAAGCAAGAGAACGTTCACGAGTAAAATCAATGCCCATTTCTCTTAAAACCCAAGCAACACTATGATCCCCCCCCAGAGGTCCAATGCTTACTTCATGGTCTCGCCCAACACGTCTTGGATCAACTGCACTATAGACAATCCCGCTTAGGCCTTCCAGTCCTGCTCGAAGTGCCTTATTAATTCCCGCAACATGGATTCCAGATTCAACAGAATATACTTTTTCTCCAACCAGATGATGATTTCTGGGAATTGGAACTCCAAGGGAGTTTGCAACAAACCGAGCGCCTTCAACAACACAAGATAAATCATACTTATGGATATTTCTTCTTTCTAAATTACTCAAAATTCCTTCCAAAGAGGTGTTTCCTGTTCTTTCTCCTACTCCGCTCCAGGTAACGTGAATTGTTTCTACTCCAGCTTCTATCGCTTTTATTGAATTGGCTACCGCATTCCCGGTGTCGTCATGACCATGAAACTGCATTTTTAAGTGGGTATTCCCGGCAAATTCACGTTTTAACCAGTTTATCTGATTTTCAATACCAGTAGGATCTGCATATCCTACGGTATCTGCAATACAGAGTTCGCTTGCTCCTCCCTCTATCCCAGCCGTAAATACCCTTTTTAAAAAATCAGGTCTTGAACGCGTGGTATCTTCTGTGGCACAAATTACTTTATGGCCTCTTTCTGTTAATTGTGCTGCAAATTTCCTCATCTGTTCGATAATTTCTTCCTCGTTCCAATCCTCGGCCAAAAGACGTAAGTCACTGCTGCCTCTAAATAAAATTACAGAAGGTTTGACTCCAGCTTCTTCTCCAAATGTTAGGGTGGCGTTAACATCCGACTGAATAGTTCGAGCTAAAACCACAATTTCTATTTGAGGATATTTTTGATTTATGTATCTTGCACACTGTATTCCTTCCTGGAAAAATGGAGTTTTTGGATCGGAAGGCAAGCAAACATCAATTGCCTCTATGCCCATTTGCGCATCATAATCAATTATCCTAAGCTTGTCCTTAAGGCTTGGTTGTTTAATTCCTGGTGTTTGCACACCGTCGCGCAAAGTTGTGTCAAGAATACGAAATTTAGAGTTCTCAAGTTTTTCAGACCCTTCTTTATTCCAATCATAAATTTCAAGTTCTCTCATATTTTTTTAATTTTTAATCTCTAAAAAAAACTTTAGCTTTTTGTTTTCTCCAGTTTTCTTTAATTTCCTTTGACATATCCTGTAACTGGTCATCAATATTTACGCCTGGGTTTCTTCTAACATCTTCAGCGCCCGATAAAATCTCCGTAGAAAGACCTGTTTTGCTCTCAAAGCCTTCAGGAGATAACGTTCCAATTCTTATTACTTTAAGCTTGGGCGTTTCGTTATTTAATGGCAAACGCAACTGAGTATGAGAACCGAAAGCTTCATACTTTTCATAGATGCTGTCACGAACAATAAGATGAATTGTTACAGGGTTAGCTCTGCCATTCTTTATTTGATCAACAAGTTCTCCATAAAGATAAGGTGGCTTTTCTTTATGCCGGTTTAAACTTGAAACTCCTACATATACTGTAGTGTGAGATAGTCGTTTAACCAAAGCAGTAAAGTGTTTTAGATATGGGTCTTCTCGCCAAAAAAAACAGGCAGTGGAAACATTTACGGGATCAAGACTTGGATAGCGAGACCTAAAATCTTCAGGCGTGGTCTCGAAGATCTCGGGTAGGGCTCTCAAGGAAGATTTAATGGGCACAATGATATGTAAGTAAGCTTCGTTAGCGCTCCATAAATCTCTGAATTTCTCATAATCTCTTAGATATCGAAACTTTGGATGAACCAATGACCAGTCGATAAGTTGGATAGCATCGGACGGAGGAACCATCATCGCTACTTTTGCTTCTTTTGGCCGGCCTGGTTTGACTCTCATAAAAAACCCCTCATTTTGCACTCCTCGCTTTACCCCCTTGAATCCTCCCCAAACGCCACCAAATAATGCCATTTGAGCGCCATCAGCAATTTGTCTTGCAATCTCCTCATGGCTTCCTACACTACGTATGTCGTAAACCGGAATTTTTCTGCCTGCTTCCGATAAATCAAGATATTCTAATGGTCCAGACGGTTTCTCAGCTCTGCGCAAGTGAACCATATCGATGAATGATTTAGTTGGGTTTTCGATAAAAGCCATTTTATTGATCAATTATACCACTTCTAGGGAAATATGTTATAATATAAGCCGTGAAAAAAGAAACTTTAAGAAACATTTTGGTGGCAGGAGCTATAATCGTGACCACAGCTACCAGTATCGGTGCATCATCTCCAAAAGAATCACAGGATGCAGCGCCTCTTCAGATAGACGATTTTGATAGATCTACTATTACGCTTTTTGTTGCAGCAGAGGTGTTGGCGGTAGGTTTGATAGGCTACAGGTTTTCTGAAGGCGCAAGAAAGGGCGAAAAACAGCTATGGCAATACGGTCTTCCTGCAACTAATTTCGCAGCAGCGGGTATGCTTCTCGGTCGCATATGGGGCGTAGTTTAAAGTTAATTTTACTTCCTTTCGTAAAACATTGACAAAGCTGTTAATTTTTCACTATTATTAAAGTAGACGTACATTCTTAAGCGTATTAAGCAATATAAGATTATTAACGAAGGGAGGTGAAAACATGAATTTGCTACTTGGATTTATCTCGGGCATGTTTCTTACAAATGGAATGCCGCATTTTGTCTCTGGAATAATGGGCAAAAGCCATATGACCCCATTTGGAAAAGACTCAAGCGCAATTACTAACATAGCGTGGGGATATATTAATTTTTTAGTAGGCTTTTGGCTGCTTAATGTTTCTGGGGGGAGCTTAGCGCAGCTTCGAACTTTTGATTCCTACGCAATAAGTTTTTGGATAGGGTCATTTGTTATTGCCTTATCCGGCGGCTGGTTATTTTCAAAACCGAATGCGTCCTTCCCGTGGTTTAAGAAATAGAACATAAAACAGTTTTATAGACGTTTTATATAGCTCCTCTTTACAGAAACTGTATAATTGTGTAAGTTTTTTTTATTACAATTAAGTAAATTGTAATTTATGATAACCCTTTCGTTCTCAGATGAGCATAAGAAACTGTTCGTCGCCTAGAAGGTGGAGCAGGTTCGGAAAGTGCTAAGTCATCTATATGTCATATAGGTTTGACATTATTTTACAAAAGTAGTAGTATTGGCTTTAGAATTAAGCTAAACTAATTATGGAAAAAGAGCTTGGAAAAGCTTTGGGACAACAAAGCTTAGGAGAAAAACACAAAATTCCAAGAAGATTGGCAATTGACGAAAGTGTGAGTCCAATAACCCAAAGGCTACCTGACAGACAACATTCTCCAGAATTTCTTCCCTCTACCCATATAGAAAATGCTCCGTCTAAAGATTTATACAAAACACTATCTGCTCCTCTTGACGTCCAAGTGGAAGTAACAACTCTTTGTAATGAAGCGTGTGTACATTGCTATAATTTTTGGCGAGGGGCAAAGTTTAAAGAAACTGCCAATACTCTTCCTGACGCAACGTTAGATAAAGATAAAGTTCTGGCAATAATAGATGCATTGATCAAGAATCAAGTTTTTAGGGTAACCTTTACAGGAGGAGAGCCTTTTCTTTTCAGGCAAGCAGTTATTGAAGGAGTACGATCTGCAAAAAAAGCAGGAATTGACTGTTCTTTGAATAGTAATCTGACTACAATTACTAGAAAGAGTGCAGAGTCTCTTAAAGAGGCGGGGCTTGATTCTGTACTAACCTCACTCCATTCTTTTGATGAAGAAACCCATGACGCGATAACCCAAAGAAAAGGATCTTTTAAACGTACTCTGCGAGGAATAAAAATTTGTCAAGATGCCGGACTGGATATCGGGGTAAATATGGTAGTGTTGAAGACTAATAGAAAACAGGTTTTTGAAACAGGAAGCTTTGTTAAAGAGCTAGGGATAGAGTCATTTTCTGCCACAAAAGCTGTTCCCTGTCTGGGCGGAAATAATTTTTCAGAAATTGGTATCGATAAAAATGCATTCAAGAAAATGATTGCAGACTTAATTCTTTTAGAAAAAACGTTTGGAATAAATATTGATACCCTAATGGCTTATCCTCTTTGTGCTTTAAGCGATTTAGCTCGCTTTCGGAAATTTGCTCAACACAGCTGTGGAGCAGGAATTACAACCTGTACCATAGGGCCAAAAGGTGATGTTAGGCCATGCTCTTTTTCGGATGAAACTTACGGAAATATATTTTCAGAGTCGCTGTCCCAAATTTGGGGCAAGATGAGAGATTGGCGCGACGGAAGTCGTTTGCCAGAAAAATGTATCAATGAATGTGAATATTTTCATCTATGTGGTGGTGGGTGCAGAATGGAAGCAAAGTTTGCCGGAGATAAGGCAGGAATGGATCCGTTAGCCACGGAACCTTTGGATATTGTTTCTCTGCCGGTCCCTGACTTAAATCCTCCTCCAGCTGATTTTTGGGAGAAACGATTTATTGTTACTCCTAATCTTAGGCTAAGGAGAGAAAATTTTGGAGGAATTATAGCACCCCAAGGACGTCAACCGGTTTTTATTAATAGTATCGCCTACGAAATTATTGACAGATTAAAAAACGCATCATCACCGTTTTCTTTTAAGGGAATTGAACATGATTTTAATTTATCGCAAACTTCATCTGATTTCTTTTTTGCGCTCTTTACAAAAGAGTTTTTTAGAGAAGTTCAATGAGTAAAGATATAAGCTCAGAGAGGAATTTAACAAGCATAGAATTAGGACCTCAAGCAAAAGGTTTTGTTTCTTTTTTTTCAAAAGACCCAAGTCTAAATAGGGTTATAAAAGATTTTAGATATGGTTATATTCGAGCTTCAAGTTTTTTTAAAAAGAAAATTCCCAAAGTAAAACTCACTCTTGTTTATAGTCGAGAGGAAATGAATAATTTACTTGGGTATAAAACAGCTAGTTGGTTTGTCGGATACGCTGGTTCTTCTAGTAAAATATTTATGCTTAGCCCATCTGTTTTTGATAGAGAAAGCAATCATAGTAAAAGGGATTTTAGAAAGGTTCTTTGTCACGAAATCTGCCATTTATTTATTCGGCAAATTCATAACTCTTATGAACCCGTATGGCTTGAAGAAGGGCTCGCTTATTGTGTGGCGGGTCAAGAAAGTAGGTTAAAAAATAGTAATCCTATTTTTAATAATCCCGAAGTAATATTCCTTATAGATACGAGGAATCGATGGAATAAAACTATTGGTAGTCAGCCGGATGTACCATATGCATTGGCATTTTTGTTGGTAGACTTTTTGATTAGGCGTTATGATAAAGACAGGGTAATTAAACTTTTAATGTCCCTAGAGGGTAGATATAACAAAAAGACGTTTTGTCAAAAATTTAAAGAGCTTTATGGAAAAGATATAAAGTTAATCTTGAAGGAATTCTTTTCTAGACAGAATGAACAGAAAGGAGGTGAAAATTATGTCTCCAGAACTCAAAGTAACATCTAATTCTACTACCAACAGTAGTAAGGACGTAAGCGTGGTGCCTCAGTTTGTATCAATATTAAATGGTAAAGGAGTGGAGCCGTTCGCAGAAGCAGGCAAAAACTGCATTAGTCCTGTTCCGCCTTTACCGCCGTCTTGCGTTGATAGGCCACCACCACCGCCGCCAGGGCCTTGCTATGGTTCCCCGCCGCCCTGCTATGGCGGTCGGTAAACTTGTCATAGATGCTGGTTACTGTTGTAGTTGCTACTAGCGAATGGCAGTGGAAGGTGGAGCAGGTTCGCTACCTGAAAGAGGGAGAAGCTATTGATGCGGTTTTGGAAAACAAAGCGATTAATCCCAATCAAAAACCAAGTATGGGATGTAATATTAAATGGAAATCGGGCAACGAGCCTTCGTATTAGATATTCTTGAAGTCAACTCCATTTTAAGCTAGAATTAACTCATGTTTAGACAAGTGTCTTCAAAAGTAGATTTTCCAAAGCTTGAGAGGGAAATTTTAAAAAAATGGTACAAGCCCTTCGGCAATGCTCAGGGCAAGAAGAGCATTGTTGAAAAATACCTTCATAAAAATGATAAATCAGCCGAAAAATTTTCCTTTCTTGATGGTCCTATAACTGCGAATAACCCTATGGGCGTACATCACGCTTGGGGAAGAACATATAAAGATTTTTGGCAGAGATTTTGGAACATGAAAGGCAGAAGACAGCGATTTCAGAATGGATTTGATGAGCAAGGTCTTTGGGTAGAGGTAGAAGTAGAAAAAGAGCTCGGACTCAAAAACAAAAAAGACATAGAGAATCTTATTCCGGGTGATAAATTTAAGAGTCTTGAAAAATTTATTAATCTTTGCAAGGAAAGAGTTAAGAAATTTTCCGAAATTCAAACCGAACAATCAAAGAGACTGGGTTACTTTATGGATTGGGATAATTCCTACCACACGTCATCTGATGAGAATAACTTCACTATTTGGAATTTTCTAAAACTTATTCATGATAAGGGCTGGCTTTATAAAGGTCACGATAGCGTTCCATGGTGTCCTAGATGCGGTACTGCTATTTCCCAAATGGAGATATTAACAGAAGAGTATAAAGAAATAACTCACAAAACAGCTTATTTCAAGCTACCGATAAAAGGAAAAAAGAATGAATTTTTATTGGTCTGGACTACAACTTCATGGACAATTCCTTCAAATGTGGCAGTAGCGGTAAATAAAAAAGAAACTTACGAAAAGTATCAATTAGTGGATGGCGACTTTGTTTGGATCATGAAAAAACGAATTTCGCAACTGTTGAAAGAAGGAATACTTATTCAAAATAAAGTAACTATAACCGAGACAAGCCCCGGTTCGATGTTGATCGGTTGGGAGTATGACGGTCCGTTTGACGACCTGCCTTTAGTAAAAAAAACATTAGGAAATTATACCCATAGGGTAATTGATGGGGAAGATTTCGTAACGGAAGAAGAAGGAACAGGTCTTTTGCATGTTGCACCAGGAGCCGGAAGAGAGGATTTCAAGCTGGGAAAAGCAAATAAACTTCCTGTAATTTCTTCAATTGAGGAAGATGCATCTTATTTATCGGGGATGGGCGGGTTTGTAGGAAAAAATGCAAAAAAGCAACCAGAAATAATAATTGATTATTTGAAATCCAAAGATCGCGGAAAATTCTTATTGACCACTCAAGATTACAAACATAGATATCCGACATGTTGGCGATGCAAAACCGAACTTGTTTGGCGAGTTGTCGATGAATGGTATATAGCGATGGATAAACCATCGAACTCAAAACTCAAAACTCAAAACTCAAAACTCAATAAGAACACATTTAGAGAGCAAATGGTGGAGACTGCGAAAAAAATTACCTGGATGCCCTCCTGGGGATTTGAAAGAGAATTGGATTGGCTCAGAAACATGCAGGATTGGTTGATATCAAAGAAGAGATACTGGGGGCTTGCTTTGCCAATTTGGGAATGTAAAAAATGCAAGAAGTTTGAGGTTATTGGAGGAGAAGAAGAACTTAAGGAAAAAGCTATTTCAGGATGGGATGAATTTTGGGGAAATAGTCCACATAGGCCATGGATAGATTTGGTAAAAATAAAGTGTTCCGAATGCGGAGAAGAACTCTCAAGAATACCCGATGTTGGAAATCCATGGCTTGATGCGGGAATAGTACCTTTTTCCACAATGCCAGAAGATTGGTTTCCTGCTGATTTTATAACGGAATCTTTTCCCGGACAGTTTAAAAACTGGTTTTATGCTCTTATTGCTATGAGCACTGCTTTAAAAAGAACTAACCCTTTTAAAAGAGTTTTAGGATTTGGATCTGTTCGGGACGAAAAGGGAGAGGAAATGCACAAAAGCCGCGGAAACGCGATTGAGTTTAACGAGGCGGCAGATAAAATTGGAGTTGATGTAATGAGATGGTTATATTTACGGACAAATCCGGAGCATAATGTTAATTTCGGATACCATGCTACGGATAAGATAAGAAGATTTTTTCATTTAAGGCTCTGGAATGTTTATACGTTTTTTATTCTTTATGCAAATGTTGATACATGGAAACCTCAAAGAGACTTTAAACCTCAAAATGTTTTGGATCGATGGATTCTATCCAGAATGAATGGTAGTATTCAGAATATAACGAAGTATATAGGAGACTACAACGCTTATAGCGCGGCAGAGATTGCGGAAATCTTTATCATAAATGATCTTTCTAATTGGTATGTAAGGAGAATAAGAGATAGGGTCGGACCCTCATCAGTAAATAAAAAAGATAGGGAAGATGCTTACCAAACGCTATTTACAGTTTTATCCACGTACTCAAAGATTCTCGCACCATTTGTTCCGTTTATTGCAGATGAAATTTATACAAATTTAACGGGGGAAGAATCAGTTCATCTTACGGATTGGCCTTCGGTTAATGAGTCATTAATAAACAAAAAGCTTGAGGAAGAAATGGAAGAAGCTAGGAAAATTGTCGAAATTGCTCATTCAAAAAGAAAAGAGGAGGAAATAAAAGTCAGACAGCCTCTTCAAAAATTCATAATTCATAATTCAGAATTCAGAATTAGAAATGAAATACTCGATGTTATTAAAGATGAGGTAAATGTTAAAGAAATTGAACTTACGATGGGGAAAGGGAAATTAAAAGTTGAGCTTGACATCAAAATTACATCAGAGCTTCAAAGAGAAGGAGAGGCAAGAGAGATAGTAAGAATGATTCAGGAAGAAAGAAAAAATCTCGGTACCCGACTTGATGAGAAAATTGAAGTAGTTCTGCTGTCTTGGCCAAAAGAATTTGAAGATTATATTAAAAAACGGACATTGGTTTTAAATCTCAAAAAGGGTGAAAAATTTGAGATTCGACGTTCATGAACAGAGGACTGCTAAGAATTGATTTCGGGCTACTTATGCCTGCCCTAGTTCTTCTTATTTTAGGGCTTACGGGGATCTTTTCTTTGAGTTTTGAGTTGTTCAAAGCCCAGCTCTTTTTTTCTGTAATAGCTCTTTTTGTTTTTATATTTTTTTCTCAAGTGAACCACCAATTCTTAAAAAGTTTTGGTACTGTAATCTATATTGCTTCTATTATAATTCTTTTTTTGGTTCTTTTATTCGGAATTGAGAGCAGGGGGTCTACAAGATGGTTTGAAATTTTGAGTTTTAGAATTCAGTTCTCCGAGCTTCTTAAGCCATTCCTTGCTCTTTCTCTTTCTTCGTTTCTGGTAAAAAGAAATAATTATTCTATAAAATCTTTTTTTTCAGTTTTAGTTTTGCTTTTTCCAATATGGCTCTTAATTTTTCTTCAGCCGGATTTAGGAAATGCGATTATTTATTTTTTAGTGGTATTATTTTTACTACTTATCTTTGGTTTTCCGCTTAGATATTTCTTTGTATCAATATTATTGGTGTCGGCTTTTCTTCCCATCTTTTGGAAATTTTTAAGAGAATATCAGAAGCAAAGGATTCTTACTTTTTTTCATCTTAGAGTTGATTCTCTGGGTACTTCTTACAATGCTATTCAATCCGTTATTGCAGTCGGATCGGGAATGTTAATGGGAAGAGGTCTTGGTCAGGGAACTCAATCTAGTCTTAGATTTTTGCCGGAAAGACATACGGATTTTATCTTTGCGACTCTTTCTGAAGAACTGGGGTTCATTGGTTCAATACTAATACTGATTGCTTTTATTTTCCTTTTTTATCGAATTTTTCTAATTTATAAAAATTCCGATTCTTCTTTTTCTAAAGTATTTGCTCAAGCGGCGTTTTTTCTCCTATTAGTTCAATTTTTTATAAATATTGGAATGAATATTGGAATAATGCCGATTGTCGGAGTATCCTTGCCTTTTGTTTCTTACGGCGGAAGTTCCCTTATTTCAAGCTTTATTCTCTTGGGCTTTCTTTCCTCTATGAGCAAAGGCGCCGATTCAAAGGACGTTCTGGAAATTAAGTAGCAGGTTTGGTATAATCAAAAGTCATGGAGTATGCGATAGTAAAAACCGGCGGAAAACAGTATAAAGTATCCCAGGGCTCCGTTTTGGAAGTAGACCGGCTCAATAGTCAAAAGGATAAAGAAATAATTTTGGACAACGTGCTTTTATGGGTTTGCGACGGGCAAGTTAAGATTGGAAAGCCATATCTTTCGAATGTTAAAATTAAAACAAGAGTAATAGACAATATAAAAGGAGATAAAATAAGGGTTGCAAAGTTTAAGGCAAAAGCAAGATACAGAAGGATGATGGGTTTTAGGCCGCACATTACTAGACTTGAAATTAAAAGCATTGGGATGGTTGGTAAGATCTCAGCCAAAGCAGATAAGAAGATAGGCAAGCCCTCTTTTGCCAAAATTACTACTTGACTTATGTGAAAACGGGCAATAGAATGATCTTAGTTTTCCACAAAACTAATAACTAATAACTAATAACTAATAACTAAATATGGCACATACAAAAGCACAAGGATCGGTAAAGGGAAATAGAGACTCAATCGCCAAACGGTTAGGAGTCAAATTGTATGCCGGACAAAAAGTTGAGCCGGGCAACATTATCGTAAGACAAAAAGGTACTAAGTTTTTTCCAGGAGACGGGGTTGAGATGGGGAAAGATTTTACTTTGTTTGCAATTGGAAACGGCGTAGTCTCATTTAAAAAATCCCGGGGCAAAAAGATAGTAGAGGTCGTTGGCCTAACTTAATTATGGATGATGTAACGGCGGAAAGAATCTTTGAGCTTGATATAAATTTACTTCAGGTAAATCCTCTTCAGCCCCGTGGTATGATTTCTCCCGAGTCTTTAAATGAATTAATAGAGTCTATAAGAGAGCAGGGAATCCTGGAACCGCTTGTTGTCGCAAGAACCCCGGCCGGATATCAGATAATCGCCGGAGAAAGAAGATGGAGAGCGGCGAAAATTTTGGGTTTTTTAAAAGTTCCGGTAGTTATTAAGGAGGCAACTCCTCAGGGCATGCTGGAAATGTCCATCGTAGAGAATGTACAGAGGGAAGATTTAAATCCAATAGAAAAAGCTTTGGCCTACAAAAGATTAATCGATGAGTTTGGCTTGGGAACAAACGAAGTTGCAAAAAGAGTGGGAAAGAGTGCGCCTGCGGTTTCCAACACGATTAGGCTTTTGACTCTTCCGGATGCAATTAAAGATGCTTTGGTAGCAGGTGTCATAACAGAGGGACATGTTAGGCCTCTTATCTCAGTTGGAGATCAAAAACTAATGATTGAGCTTTTTAAAAAAATTCTCAAAGAAAGCAGCACCGTAAGACAAACAGAAGACATGGCAAGAAGAGCAAAGTCAGAAGTTGAGAAAAAAGAACCCAGAACCGCCGGCGACAGATTATGGGTCCCCGAGATGGATGAGATGGAAAAAGAGCTTGAAAAAAAGCACGGATTTGCCAAGGTCACAATGTATCAATCCAGAAGTCTTGCCAGAATTGTTATTGCAATACGGGGCGATATCGACGAAACAACCCCAAAGGTAAAAGAAATTTACGAGGTCTTAATGAAGGAAAAACCTATGGACTCCTAACGATCCCCATTTTACCCGGTGGCCAGTAAACAAAAAATGATTCTCCGATAATTGATTTTTTGGGAACGAATCCCCATTCTCTTGAGTCTGAGCTATAGGCTCTGTTGTCTCCCATTACCAAATAGTTTTCCTTAGGCACTGTTACTTCCTGCCCTTCTTTTAGAAATGACCCGGCATAAGTTTTAACTTGCGAATTTAAATACTTATTTTCGTTAAGTTCACCCCCATTTAAGAAGACTGATCCGTCTTTTATATAAATCTTGTCACCCGGGGTGGCAATCACTCTTTTTATAAAGTCTTTTTCCGGATCCTGTGGTGCCTTAAAGACTATCACTTCTCCTTTTTGCGGAGTCTTGAAATTTAAAACAATGATATTTGTTAGAATGTATTCCTTATCTGTAAAATTAGGGTACATAGAGTCACCATTTACCTGAAAAGGGCGGAACAAAAAAACGTAAATAACAAGAAAAACAGCAGCTGCCAGAAGAAGTGTCTCGACAATATCTATTAAAAAGGTATAAATTTTTCGCAGAATTGACATTATTATTTAAATTGTCCCTGATTCAGCTTCTTTTGTCAACGATATTATTTTGTGGTAACATATCCTGGGGCGCATAGCTCAGCTGGTTAGAGCGTTGCATTCACATTGCAAAGGCCTCAGGTTCAAATCCTGATGCGCCCACGACTACACAAGTATGACCATTCTTTTCTTTTCCCGTTTGTTTTACCCTCACATAGGAGGTGTTGAAAAACATGTTTTGGAAATTTCAAGACCCCTTGTAAAAAAGGGATATTCGGTAACTGTTTTAACAGAAAAGTTTGAAAGAAATCTTTTGAATACTGATGAGATTGACGGGATTAAAATTCTAAGAATCGATAGTGGTAGAGAAAACTGGTTTAAAAAATTTAGAGTTTGGAAAAATCTTTGGAGATACAGAAAATTAATTAAGAAATCAGATATTATTCATATTCATGATGTATTTTTTTGGTATCTCCCATTTAAGTTTTTATATCCGTTGAGAAAAGTATTTACAACATTCCACGGATATGAAGGAGATGCTATTCCGGGAATTAAAGCAAGACTCATGCATAAAATAGCAGAGGTTTTATCAGGCGGAAATATTTGCGTAGGCGATTTTTTAAAAAAATGGTATGGAACAAAACCAAACTACGTCACCTACGGTGCAGTGGAAATACTACCAATAAATACCAATACTACCAATAAATACCAATTAGCTAATAAACGCTTTAAGATAGTTTTTCTTGGAAGATTGGAGGAGGAGACCGGAATAATGGAATATCTGAAGGCTCTGTTAATGCTCAAGAATAAAGGAGTTATGTTCGACCTAACAGTTTTGGGTGATGGAAAATTACGAAAAAACGCAGAAAAATTTTCAAAAAATAATAAAATCAATGCTGAATTTAAAGGATTCGTAGGAAACACAGATAAATATTTTCGAGGGTGTGATTTTGTTTTTGTATCTAGATACTTAGGAATTTTAGAAGCTTTAGCTTATAAAAAGTTTGTTTTTGCTCATCATAATAATTTGATTAAAAAAGACTATTTAGAGATGACACCATTTGCAAAGTTTATATCTATCTCTTCAGATTATAAACAACTTACATTAAGTATTGAATATTTTTTAAAAAATGAAGCAGAAAAAGAAAACATGATAAATAATGGATACGATTGGGTTAAAGAAAAAACATGGGATAATCTGGTAAATATGCATATAAGTCTTTGGAATAAGTCCCATAGCCTAAATCTGTCATGACAGATTAAATTATATAATTCCACAAAGGTTTAAAGGTGATTTTTTAGATATTCAACGTCATATAGGAGAATTTGATATGCATTCTCATCTAATATTTTCCCATTAAACTTTCCTCGTGTTTGATTTATTAATTTTTCAAAGATATTAAGCTCAATAAAAACAATATTTTTCATTCCTCTCTGATAATTTTTTTCTGCATTTCTTAAAAGAGCAATTAGGGAACTTGAGAGCCCTTTATTAATAAGATTAAGACTTTGCGCTTCCTTTATATCGTCAATTAGGGTTTGAAAGGTGACTATTTTTTTACTGCCGGAATTATTCGAATTTTCTTGCGAATAATCAACCTCTATAGTTTCATCGTTGTTGCTACTGATTATACCTGTTATTTTATTTAATGTGTCGTCTCCATCATTTTCAAAACTTGTTATATTTATTTCGTAAAAACCGCTGTTATTGCTGGAAAGTTTTATTTCGTATTTGCCGTTTTCCGGTTCAGGCAATAAAAACTCATTTACTCCCGTTCCCAGTTCTTCTAGTGTATTTTGATCATTGGGATTGCCTATCGGTGCTTGATAAGAGTAGGATGCATTATTTATTTCATTAAACTCCTGAATTTGATTATTGTAGAAATGTTTTCCTGTTTTAGAATTTTGAGGATTTGTAATCAATAATTCGACGCTCGGATTTACAACTGCTACTAGATAACTCAAATTAGTACTTGAAGGAATATATCTATCAACCTGCGTATAGCTATTATTAAATGAATTGAGTGTTGGATAGTTCCACTCAGGATCATTTATAGAATAAGTGTTGTTTGATTTCCCCTTTGCTACTACAAAGTGACTTAAAGTTTGAGAATTATTTACGCCAAGAATATCGGGAAATTTCTTTAAATCTTCGTTAAGAATAATAGTTGTATTGTTACTCGGATATGCTCTTTTATGCATTAATTTTACATTTGCACGGCCTGCGTCAAATAATTGTTTTGTCAGTTTTCCGATGACAGGCCAGTTAAAATAAGAATAAAACCCGTCTATGTTGTTATATCCGGTTAGATATCCTTTATTATTTTTAAGCCAAACATTCAAAGATCCGGGATCAAGATCTGTTCCATCAGGCATTTTTTTAATATTGTGGTAGTTAAGAACCATTGCGGCAGATGTTACAGCGCATCCCCATCTGTCCATTGTTGGATTAGATATTTTTCCAGAAGAATTATCGTATTCGGTGGGTCCCCATGGTAAACTATTTTGACTAAAATAAGGAACCGAAAGAATGGTAGTTGGATTATTATAGGTAACGGAATATGATTCATGGTCCTGACTACAAATATCAAAACTACTATTGCTTTGACTTAATAGAGCAATGTCCACACCTTCAAATGAGCTACTAAAAGTCAAATCAGTTTCATAAGTTATAGAACTATTGGCAATGGGAATACCAGCAGTTCCAGTGACCTGATAAGTAGTAGCTATTCTAGGAGCGTGTACATACCAATCACTTGAAGTTGAAACGTTCGAGGGATTCCCGGAGGGTTGACCATCAACCCAATAGTTAGTGATGAATTTATACCCTGGAGTAGCTGTACTATTTGTTAAAGTGACAGTATAGTGATGTGTTCCAGGAATCGGTTGAGGATAAATATTTAAACTACAGCTAGAAGAAGTAGGTGGAGGAGGATTTGCTGGAGTAGGAGTTGGTGTTGGAGTTACGCTGAGATCAGTGTACGTTATTGCATAGGTACCATGACCTTGACTACAAATATCAAAACTACTATTGCTTTGACTTAATAGAGCAATGTCCACACCTTCAAATGAGCTACTAAAAGTCAAATCAGTTTCATAAGTTATAGAACTATTGGCAATGGGAATACCAGCAGTTCCACTAACCGAATAGCCTAAGCCCGTGTATAAAGACCAATAATTATAATTAGAAGTTGAAACGTTCGAGGGATTCCCGGAGGGTTGACCATCAACCCAATAGTTAGTGATGAAAGAATATCCTGGAGTAGATGTATTATTTGTTAAAGTGACAGTATAGTGATGTGTTCCTGGAGTTGGTTGAGGATAAATATTTAAGCTACAATTTGTCGTTTGCGCGTAGACATTAGTAGTTTGAGAAAATAATAAAACAAAAGCAATGAAGAAGAAAAATAAAAAAAATCTTAGGGCAGTAGGATTTTTCAATTTAATTAATTATTAATATTAAATTAGTTATTTGTCAATATTGAATTATAAAAAGTAAAAGATGATATGATAGCTTCATGCTTCATGAGTGTCTTACTTTTTATTAAAACAATAAATTAGGTAAACATCTTATTTTTTACCAAATGAACAAAAATTAAAAAATAAAAAGGAGAGAGCTGTAGTAATATTCTATCTATCGATGAAGGAACGTATATTTTTGGATTTACTGACAATAGCAAGTAAAAAATAAAAAAGAAAGCACAATATAAAAGGAGAGACGGTAGGATAAATTTTTTAATAAAATTGTTATTGCTTTTGATAAAAATAATAAGAAAGAAAAAAACAGGCCAGAAAATGTACCAGTTGTTTATTTTTATCATTTCTCTTAGGGTAAAATAAAAAATATTAAAGCTTCTTGTAACCATTTCTCCTAAAGGAGGTATTATAAAATAAAAATCATTTGGAATTTGGAAGTAATAAATAAAAAACCTCCATATTAAAAAGGGAATAAAAGAGACAATTACAGAGAAAATTTTTAACTTGTAGGAAACAGGAATAAAGAATAGTACAGAAACTAAAAATAGTCCTTCCCCTTTTATCTGAGACGAAATCATGATTAGGGAAACTAAAATCCAAAAGTATTTATGTTTTTTAGTTTTTAGAAACTCATAGGAGAAAAAAAGCGCAAGCCAATTTACGAAAACTATAAAAATATCCGCATCTCCTGAATGTTTTCTTCCTCCTTGGGCAAGAAGAGGGGAAAACATCGAATAAATATATGTAAAAAGGAGTGTGAGCGTTTGTGTAAATTGCATCCTCTTAAGCAGTTTATAAACAATTATTAATATAAGTAAGTAGGAAATAGGATTTAAAAAAGCCAATATTTCCTCATGTATGCCTCCGAAAATTGTATATAAAAGATAAAAAACAAAAGGAAGTAAAAGGGGATATTGTGGGTGTGTGTTTAAATAAAGATTGTTTTTTAATATGTGTAAGGGGATATGTCCATTGTTAAGATAGAAAGCCTTAGCTTTTAAAAACCAAATACTTACGGCGTCTATACTAGCAAGAGGATAAAGATAGGCACCTACAGAAACAAAAAGAAAATTAAAAATAATTAATACGGTTAGTAAAAAATTTATTATTTTTTGCATTTTACTCCCAAACTCTCATATCTGTACAAGGCATACAAATAGCCACTGTCTTTTAAGTTTTTAAAATAATTCTTATTCTTTGATGGGCAAGCTTGAACGTTTAAGTTAACCGGTGGGCTTTTTATTTCGTTGCTAACTTTTACTATGTTTGCAAGACTTTTTACTAATAATATAAAAACAAAAGTAAAGAAAATAATAGAAAGAATTTTTTCAGAATATGTCATATGATTTAAAAATTATACAATAAATTACCTTTAGTAGATATATGATATAATTTTTTCCAAAGTAGATTTAAATCTTTAAACGCAAGTTAATTAAGTCGATTAACGAGGTTATTACTAATTTCATTTTTCCTCTCATTCTTTTTTTTTCTCTATTTCTTTCAAATTTTATCGGTATAGAAGAAATAACATTTCCCTTATTTTTCGCTCTTATTATTAATTCTGCTTCAAAAAAAACACTTTTTGAAATTGTTGGAATAGAATGGATAAGTTCTCTCCGTATGACTTTTATGCTTCCTGCGTCAATTGTATCTACTTGGAAAAGAAGCTTAGACAAAAAGTTATAACAGAAGGAGATTATTTTACGATAAGGATTATACACTCTTTTATTTCTTTTACCAATAACGATATCTGAATTGTTTTTGTAACTATGAATTATTAATTTTTTAATATCATATGGGTTCCAATCGCCATCAGCAGAGTATAAACAAATATATTCGTGTTTCGCCATAGAGTATAATTTTTGTATATTGCTAGCTATTCCCGTATTACTTTTATTGAATAAAAGTTTAAAATTTTTGCTATTTATGAAATTCTTTTTAAGTAAACTTGGAGTATTGTCTTTACTGTTATCATCCGCAACTATAATTTCATATATTTTGGTAAAAGAATTAAGTATTTTTTCGCATAGCTTGAGTTGTTCTATAACAGTTAGTTCTCCATTATAAACAGGAACTACAAGTGATACTGGTATGTTAAACCCGGGATTTTCTCTAGTTTTGCCTATTAGCATATTATGAATTATAATATAAAACGCAAAGATAAGCGCGAGTGATTATAAAATATGGATTACAAAGTGGAACATTTTGAAAAATTTAATGACGAAAGGGGAGAATTGGTGGTTTTTTTAAGAAATAGAAACTTAGAAAAAAAGTACAAAGAATTTGGTCAAATATATTTTGTAACTTTCAATAGGAAAGGAATTATTAGAGCAAATCATTATCACAGAAAAATGAGGGAATGGTTTGGGGTGATAAGCGGAAAGGTAAAAGTAATTTTGGTAGATATTAAGACTAACGAATCAAAAAAAATTATTTTAGATGGTGATTCTAAAAAATATGTCAGGCTTGAAATTGGCCCAAACGTAGCCCACGGATTTAAAAGCATATCTGATGAAGTATCTCTTTTAAACTATACAAATAAGGAATGGTTGGCTAAAGATGTTTTTCCTATGGAGGTAATAAAATGAAGTATTTTGTTCATAAAAATGCAATCGTAGAAACAAAGAATATAGGTAAGGGAACAAAAATCTGGGCTTTTTGTAATATTTTAAGAGGAGCAAGGATAGGAGAAAATTGTAATATTTGCGACGGCTGTTTTGTAGAAAGGGATGTTGTAATTGGAAATAATGTAACTATAAAAAATGGAGTTTACCTATGGGACGGAATTTTAGTAGAAGATGATGTTTTTATTGGTCCTAATGCAACTTTTGCTAATGATAAATTTCCAAGAAGCAAAAATACAAATTATAAACAAGAAAAAACTCTTTTGAAAAAAGGATGTTCAATTGGTGCAAATGCTATTATTCTTCCAGGAATCATAATAGGTAAAAGCGCAATGGTTGGAGCTGGAGCAGTTGTTACAAAAGATGTGCCGGATTTTGCTTTGGTTTATGGAAATCCTGCAAAAGTAATGGGAAAGGTAGATAGGAGTGGAAGAGTAGTTTTTAAAAAATGAATATTCCATTTTTAGATTTAAAAGCCCAATATAAAAGCATTAAGCCGGAAATTGACAAAGCAATTAAAAAAGTTATTGACAGTCAGCGTTTTGTTTTAGGTCAGGAGCTGGAGAGTTTTGAGAAAGAGTTTGCTAAATATTTGGGAGTTAAATACGTTGTAGGTGTTAATTCGGGAACAGATGGATTGATATTAGCCTTATTGTCTTTGGATATTGGAAAAGGAGACGAAGTTATTACTCCTGCAAATAGTTTCGTTGCAACAACCAATGCAATTGTTCAAATTGGCGCAAAACCTATCCTTGTTGATTGCAACCCCAATACATATCAGATTGATATTAAACGCGTTGAAGAAGCAGTTACTAAAACAACAAAAGCAATTTTACCTGTCCATTTGTATGGGGCCCCGTCAGAAATTGACAAACTTAAAAAAGTAGCAAAACGCTACAAATTATTACTTATTGAAGATGCATGTCAAGCCCATGGTGCAACATTAAATAATAATAAACTTGGCACTTTTAGTGATTTAGGAGTTTTTAGTTTTTATCCTGGAAAAAATTTAGGAGCTTACGGAGACGGCGGAGCAATTGTTACAAACAATAAAAACTTATACGAAAAACTTTTAAAGCTCAGAAATTATGGACAAAGTAAAAAGTATTACCATGATAACTTTGGTATAAATTCAAGACTTGATGAAATTCAAGCGGCTATTTTAAGAGTTAAATTGAAATACTTGGATAAATGGAATAAGGAAAGAAATAAGATTGCAGATAATTACAATGAATCTCTTAAAAATTATAAAACACAAAAAATTATAAAAAATGGAAAATCATGCTATCACCTCTTTGTAATTGAGAGCGATAATAGAGATAAATTACAAAGATATCTGTTAGACAATGGTATTCATGTCTTAATCCATTACCCCGTACCCATTCATCTGCAAAAAACATATAGGCGTTTAGGATACAAAGAGGGAGATTTTCCAAACGCAGAAAAACTTTCTAAAACATTATTGTCCTTGCCTTTATATCCAGAAATTACAAATAAAGAAATTATGCATGTATCAAAATTTATAAATATCTTTGATGAAATAGACGCTTAACATTGTGAACGGCGATAATTATCAAGAGACTTATTATTACTATAATACTTATCAACTTTGATAACCAAAAAAGCGGTACATCTTTATATTCCAGTCGTATAAAATGTAGCCCGGAAGTTAGGTTAAATTTTATAACGCCCCTTGGATCATCAACTGTATAATAAATGTTTATTTTTTCTTGATTATCTTTAATTGTCCACCCAGGGAAATATAAGGTATTCTCCCTGACAGTTATTGGTGTTTTAGCGAACAAAATATACTCATGTTTTATTGATGTTCGGGAAATAGCTTTCCATTCCGCTTTTCCCTCAATTATTTCAAGATGTTTTTGGGGTATTTTTCCTATCCAAGGGTGTTTAATATCAGTCCAAATAGGACTTCCAGCGCAACAAAAACCTTCTCCTCCTATTGTGCTTTTTGGTAGATTGTTTCTAAGAACGTTATCATCTATTGTTGGAATAACTCTTCTGTTCCCCCAATTAAGCATGGTATAGCCAATAGTTAATATTAAAAAAAAATACACCATCCAAGTCTTTTTGGAGAAATTGAGTACATATTTTCCCGCTAACATTGCAATACATATAGCTAATAGCAAAAGTAAACGATAAGAAAACTGGATGACATTTAGAAACGAAAAAGTTTTCCAAATTTGATAAGAAAATGGAGTCATTAAAAAGATAAGTATAAAAGAGATAACTAGCCAAAAAATCTCCGAATTAATTTTTAAGCTGCTATAAAATTTTTTAAAAGATAGTAAAAATACTATAAATAATATAAATATTTGTGTGTAGCCAATAAGAAATGATAATTCTCCTTTCGGGCCCTGAAATAAAAAACCCATTCGCCATGGCGAGAATAAAAGATCCTGAATTGGAACAAAAGATACAGTAGATGAGGTGAGTAAATTCGCATAGGTGTATTTTGCAAATAGCAAGTATGGTAAAAAAATATAAGAGGAAATGATTATTCCCAGAAGAAGAGATGTAAAAAGACCAAGTAGCAATTGATCTCCATTTATTTTTCTTTTAGATATTTTTTTAAAGTAACTATGATAAAGAATATAAGGAATAATAATCATTAATGAGAAAAAACCTGTTCCCGCATGTGACAGTATAATAAAGGAAAAGATGAGGCCTATATATAATAAAATAATTCTTTTGCTATTAGTTAGAAACTCTTGAATATAGAGAAAAAGAAGTGGTAATAAAACGAATACAGTAATTTCTCCGACTGATGTACGGAAATGCAAATCAACTAAATGATATGGTGTAAATAAATAAAAAATAGACGCGGTAAAAGCAGCAAGACTATTCTTTAATTCATTCTTACTCCAAAGAAACATAAATACTCCAGAAAGTATATAAGCTAATCCTAGAAATAACTTCATGCTTAATACGAAAGAAAAGCCTAAATAATGAAAAAAAGAGATTATGTAATAAGGAAAATTGTAATTGAATATGAATAGTGGATATCCATAAGTTCCGTTCAAATCCCTTGGCCAAGAGGGGATTATTTGTCCATCTTTTAGAGCATCATAAAAGGCCATGCTTCTATAGATATGGATATTAAAGTCTCCGCTTTCGTATGCGCCGGTTCTAAAGATACTTATTACAGGTAAAATAGAAATAAGTATCAAGAGGAAAAAGAGATTAACTTTTCTCTTTGGATAAATGTATCTATATATCAAAACTCCGCCAAAAAGCAAAAAAGAAGAAATTATATTTACCACAACCATCCTATAAGGGTCTAGCATACCTAGATTATACCAATTTTTTTAAGGGTTGGTACTGGAATAAAAAATAGATTTTATTTATAATTTATTACTATTATGAGTAAGGAAGCGACAACAAAGGAAGAAAAAGCATGGGATAATTACTGGACAAAAAGAAAAACAAAAACTCAATCAGTTTATAGAAATATTGCAAGTTTTTATAGGAAATTTATTATTAAAAGAGCCTTAAATAAAATTATTGAAGAAGAGTTTGAAATAGGCTCAAAACTTCTGCATGCAGGCAGTGGGACAGGACAAGTCGACGAAGATATAATTCAAAAATACGATATAACGGCGCTTGATATTTCAAAAGAAGCGCTCAAGCTATACAAACTTTATAACGGAAATAAAGCCGAACTTATGCACGCAAGCATTTTTGATATACCTGCAATACCTTCGACTTTCAACGGAGTTTACAATATGGGCGTTATGGAGCATTTTACAAAAGATGAGAATATAAAGATATTGAAAGAATTGCGAAGAGTTTTGAGGCAAAACGGAAAAATTGTTCTTTTTTGGCCCCCAAAATTTGGAATTTCTGTAATTTTTTTAAACTCAATGCATTTTATTTTAAATGGTGTTTTAAAGAGAAATATTCGCCTTCATCCTGAAGAAATATCACTTGTTCAATCAAAAAAGCAAGTAAAAGAAATTTTAAAAAAATCGGGATTTAAATTAACAAAATTTTATTTTGGTCCATTGGATTTTTTTACTCACTGCATAATCGTTGCCAAAAAAAATTAGATATCATTTTATAGAATAGAGAAAATACTGCGTTCCTGAATACGGGACTGCCGAGAAATGAGATAATAGTTTATAATTTTCTTGTTTACATTTTGTCAAATTTAGTTTATTGCAAAACCAATTAATATCTCCGCCTTTAATAAAAAATTTTGTTATGCCTTTATTTTTAAAATTGTTAAAAGATAATGTTTTTCTATCAAATATGTAATTGATATCTATATAATTAAAATCTGCTAAGTAAGTTAATTTATGGAAATAATTTGATGATGTTCTTAATAACGTGTTTTATAAGATTGTTAAATATTAGCAATATTATAATTAAAAAAGATACTAAAGTAATTAATTTTCCTAATTTTCGAATCTGTGTATCTTCGAATTTTGTATTTATAATATACAATCCCTTATCTAATGCAAAAGTTAATGTTCCAAATCGTTTTTTGTTTTTTATATTTATGGGAATTTCTTTTCCATTGGTATAGACCTTCCATCCCGGGAAATAATAGGTATTTTCCGAAAGATATAAGTCAGTCCGAGCATTAATTAAGTACTCATGCTTTGTTTGACTTCTTACTGTCTCTTTTATTTCTCCAGTACCTTGGATAATTTCAAGATGAGAGGCGGGACGGTTTAAAACAAGTTTTGGTATCTCTCTAACACTCTGGTTATATCTTGATAGGTATAAAGAATTATTCGGTTCAAAATACTCAGTATATAAAGTCCAATGATGGTAATAAGCATTCGGATCAATCGGTACCATTTTTCGATTTCCCCAATTTAAGATTGAAGATAAAATTGCGAAAACACATAAGGCAATAATTATTTCGTTTTTTTTAATCTTTGTTGTTACAAGACCGGCCGATGCAGAGGTTATGAAGGCAACAATTATTAGCAGTCGCCAAGAGAACTGAAAACCGCCCATAAAATTTAGAAAATGCCATATAAATTTTGATTGAGGAAGAATCAAAAATACAATAATAGCAAATGATAAAAGCAGCCAGACTCCAATAGCGGCTTCTTTATCAACAAGTTTTTTTTTAAAGATAAAAATAGTTAGTATAACTATCGATATTACATGTATGTATCCGATGATTAAATTAAGCTCTCCATGATGGCCTTGAAAGAGAAGTCCAAAATTTGTAGGAGAAATTAAAAGAGACTTAAGGGGTACAAATGTTATGCTATCGCTTTCAAATTTATACCATGTGTACTTCATTTCTAAAATTGCCGGTAGCCATTTATATAAAGATAGTGCTAAGCCCAGTATCATAGATACTCCATAATATCCTAAATTAATAAATCTTCTAGGTTTTTGCAGAAACCATAGTAGGAATGCGTATGGGAGAACTACATACAAAGAAGAAATAAATGTGGCAAAATGGCTCAATATTAGCAATGCAATACTGATTGCCTGAAGAACAACATATTTTATTTTTGGATCTGTAATAATTTTTTTTGTAAATAAAAACACTAAAGGAATAAATACAAAAGAAAGAACCTCTCCTACAGATACTCGAAAGTGTAGTGTTATTAGATGATATGGTGCAAATAGATAAAATATAGCGGCAGTAAATCCTGATTTTTTCCCAAATTGATCTTTTGCCCATATTAGCATTGTAATTCCTGATGCGACAAAAGAAGTCATTAGGAGTAATTTAGTGCTATCTAAGAATGAAAAACCAAGAATATGAAAAAAAGATGATATATAGAAAGGTAATGAATATAAGAATTCAAAAACGGGACATCCAAACCCGCCACATAATCCTCCCGCCCATTGAGGTACCAATATTCCGTCTTTTAAATTCTCAAAAAAACTCTGAAGAAAAACTGAGTGAAGGGTAAGATCTCCGCTTTCGTATGTACCTGAGCGGAAAATGCTTATAACTGGAAGAATTGATATCAATACTAATAAGATTAATAAATTAATACGTCGTTTTGGAAAAACAAATCTATATATAATAACTCCCAGAAAAAGAACTAAAGCTGAGAAAAAACTTACAAGAACCATTTTTTTGGGGCCAGATAGATATATAAGCTCAATTAATTTTTCCATAAAATATAATGTATTTTAGAATATAAGATGATATAATTTCAATCATTAATAATGAAACTTTCTTTAATTGTAGCTGTATTAAATGAAGAAAAATATATAGGGAAACTGATAGACTCGATATCTATTCAAACAAAAATTCCTGATGAAATTATTATAGTCGATGGGGGATCAAGCGACCAGACGGTCGCGAAAATTCAAAATTCAAAATTCAAAATTCAAAATTACAAATCAAAATTTAAAATTATTATTAAACCAGGAAATAGATCCGTGGGAAGGAATACTGCCATTAAAAATTCAACAGGAGATATTATCTTATCAACCGATGCAGGATGTACTCTTGATAAGAATTGGGTCAAGAATATTACTGCACCGTTTGCCACAAAAGTTCACCTCCGAGGAGCCTTTTCAGTCACCTCGGAGGTGGCCGAAGGACTCCTGCGAGGTGGACGTGTAGATGTTGTTGCGGGTTATTATAGAGGCGCTTATAAAAATATTTTTCAGAAATCTCTAATTCCCTATGTTTTAGTAATGGAAGATAAAATTGAAGATGACTTTCTTCCTGCAACAAGGTCAATGGCTTTCAAGAAATCTATATGGAAAAAAGTGGGTGGCTTCGATGAAACTCTGAGCCACAATGAAGATTATGCATTTGCTTTAAAAATAAAAGAATCGAAATATAAAATTAAATTCAAGAAAGATGCAATAGTCTATTGGTACCCTCGAAAAAATTTGATAGATTCTTTTGTAATGTTCTTTAGATTTGCACTAGGCGATGTAGAAGCGAATATTAGTAGGCCGAAAGTTATTTTTATTTTTTTAAGGTATTTTTTTGCCTTATATTTAATAATACTTAATTTTATAATGAAATCTTTTCCTCTTATTATCTTTACAGTGTCTCTTTTATTCTTTTACATATTATGGTCGATCTATAAAAATTATAGATATGTAAAGTCATATAAAGCTTTTTTTTATCTACCACTTCTTCAATTTATCTCTGATATAGCAGTATTATTGGGTACTTCCCTGGGTTTAATTAAAAAGTTTAATTCAAAATATTTTCTTAATTTAATTAAAAACAATAAAATTGCAGCTTTAATTATAGCAATTTATTCTCTTATTGAAATAATTTTCCTCTCACATGGTATTCCAAACATCAATCATCCATTTACCTATTTTATGGACGAATGGCATCAGTCTCAGGCTGTTAGAAACGTATTCCAGTACGGTACGCCCAATATCCCGGGATCTGCTAACGGATCAATGTTTCATTTTTTTCTTACGGGATTATATTTAATACCGTTCTATTTGTTTGGACTAATCAACCCATTTGCTATCAAATCTTCTGTTACACAACTTTCCATACAGCATAATCTATTTCTAATTCTGAGACTTAATACTCTTCTTTTTGGAATATTTTCCATAATATTAATGCTTTATATCGCAAAAAAGTATTATAGACTTAATACGGCTCTTACTGCCTTTATTTTTACCATAAACCCTTTATTTATTATTCTAAGTGGTTATTTTAAGTATGACATAGCTCTTCTTTTTTGGATAATTCTCTCATTTCTATTTCTTTTAAGATTCTCCCAGAAACCTACTTTTATAAATTATATTCTTGCTGGAGTTTTTTCTGCCCTTTCTTTATCAACCAAACTTAGCGCGATTCCTCTTTTGCCAATATATTTAATTGCATTTATCCTTTTTTACCCCCAATTGAAAGAATGGCCAAAATTTATAGGATCAGGTTTATTAGTTTTTCTTTTAACCTTTCTGTTCTTTGGTATCCCGGATTTAGTTCTTGGTAGAGGAAACATAGTTGAATATCTTCAGTCAAATCTTATAAGAACGCCGTCTGAGACTTCCTATAATTATAATCTAGGAATGCATTACTTACTATTTTTAATTCTGAAGGTATACCCTGTTACATTTGGCCACATTTTTTATTTTACTTTTTTTGTTTCGATATTTTTATTTTTATTCTACATTGTCAAAAAGAAAATTTATAAAAGCCTTTTTTCTATAAGTTTCAGATTAAAGAACGCTAATTTTATAATTCTTTTTTTATTTCTCTTATTTTTTATTAGCAGCTTATATCCTCTAAAATTTGGGGCTACGGCTAATAGGGTATTGGTACTGCTTCCGTTCATTTCACTTGCTACAATAATTTTTTTAAACGAGATTAAAATTTTGCTTAAAAAGTATAAACTTAACGTATTGTTTATGGTATTTCTGGTGACTTTTATTTTTTTACAAAGCTATGAGGTAATTTCCTGGGTCACAATTAAAGTTTATCCCGATCCAAGAGTCAAAGCTTCGGAATGGTTGGAAAATAACCTTCCGCGTAAAATGATAATCGGACTAGAAAATATACCAATTTACCAGTTCTTACCGGACTTAGTCGTCAAAGAGTTCTATTTAAATCAATATAGTAAAGCTAGAAGTAACAGGTTCGGATATGAAGTTATTAATAGTAGAAGCGTAAATCTACCAAAGACTATCGTTTTGAGCAACGATGAAATCGAACAAAAATACATCATAAAATCAGACAAAAAATATTTACTTTTACGATTAGATAAAGAAGGCTATAAGAAAATTGGCCAATTCAAGCCGGATTTTAGATACTTCAATATTTTAAATAATGAACTCGATTTTTATATGTCAGGCTTTGCAATTGCCCCAAACAGTATTTCGGTATTCAGTAAAAATTGATATGGGAGAAAATATTAGTATTGTAACTCCTTCATACAGAGAGTTCAAAAATATACCTTTTCTTATCAAAAAAATTAGAAGAATTCTTCCCGAATCAAAAATTGTAATAGTAGACGATTCACCAAAAGACGAAAATTTAAAACTTAAAATTCTGTTAAAAAAAGAAAAAAACATAAAACTTATATCAAGGTTTAAGAAATTGGGAAGAGGAAGCGCGGTTATAGAAGGATTTAGAAAGGCGTTTAAAAATAAAAGGATAAAATATTTCTTTGAAATTGACTCTGATCTGGCTCATAATCCTAGTGAGATGCCGCGATTTTTAAATAAGATAATGACAGGAAAATATGATGTAGTGGTAGGCTCCCGTTATATGGAAGGAGGCAAAACAATAAACATAGTTTTAAACAGAATAATTCTAAGTAGGGTAATCAATATATTTTTACGATTTTGGCTCAACATCAAGCTCAACGATTTTACCGGAGGATTTAGATCATATAACAGGAAATCTATAGAATTTTTATGTAAGAGTGAAATAAGATCAAATGGTTTTATAACTCTTTCTGAAGTCTTATTCTTATTACATAGAAGCGGATTCAAGATAACAGAAGTTCCAATCACGGTTAGTATAAAGAAAAAGGGTACATCGAATGTTGATGCAAAAGAATTATTTCGGTCGCTCCTTTTTGTTTTGCCTATGAGATTTCATCGTTTTATTAATTAAATGATTTCAAGCTTAGGTAAGGGAAATATGAAATGACCGCCTTTCTTAAGATAATCGCTTTCTCTTTTTAAAAATTCTTCTTTAAAGAACCAGGGGAGAACAAGCATATAATCAGGCATGTCTTTTCTTGCTTGCTCTTCCGAAATTATTGGAATTCCCAAAGAGGCAATTTTTTTGCCCCATTTTTCGGAATTTCTTTCTACAGCACAGGGAATTATTTTTTTATTCAAATTAAAGTACTGGAGAAGCGTATTACCTCTTGTTGATGCTCCATAAACATAGATTTTTTTACCTTTTTTAACCTCGTTATTTATAAATTTTTTCAGAGCATTTTTATTATCACGCACCCTTTTTGCAAATTCTTTATAAACTGTTTTTCTATTAAAATTAAGCTTTTTCTCGATCATTAGAAGATTTTTAACTGATTTTGATATAGGTCTTTTTGTCTTAAAGCATATATATGTTCTAAAACTTCCTCCATTTAAATTGTTGAGTTCTACATCAAAGACTTCGAAGCCATTTTTATCAAGAAGATTTTGTAAAGAAGTTAAAGAATAGTATCCAAGGTGTTCGTGAACTATATTATCAAAAGCGTTTTGTTCAAGCATTAGTTTTAAATAGTTTTGTTGAATAACTAAAATGCCATCATCTTTTAAAATCTTTTTTATATCTTGTAGAAATTTATTTGGGTCATCAATGTCGTAAAAACAGGAAATTGCGGTAATTAAGTCCGCCTTTTTACCAGGAAGATATTTATTGTAAGATTCAAAATTGAAAAAATCATTTATAACAACATCGGTATATTTTTTAGATTCTTTAGCAAATTTTTTAATCGGCTCAATAGCTACTTTATAAACGGTCTTAGGATAAAACTTAAGAAGTGTTCCGTCGTTTGCTCCTATATCAACGGCAATAATTTTTCCCTTACGATTCTTTAATTTACTGATTGATTTTTCTGCAATTTCCTTAAGTTGATCCTTCATTGTCTGATTTATCCCCGATTTGTATCCGTAATTATCGGTATAAAGTAGGGAGGGTGGGGTTGTGTGTCTAAGCTGGAGAAGTGAACAATTCTGGCACAAAACTAATGCCAAAGGGTACTTCGGCGGTTTTTTATTTGTTTTTAAAAAATCAGAAAGATATAGATTGCCAAATGAAATAACATTAAGTAGTCTTTTGGAATAGCATGCCCTACATTCTCTAATCGGAACATTTACAGTCTTCATTAGATAAAAGTTTGATCAATTATAGATCAAAAGATGGTATAATTTCAATATAATTTATGGGTTACACGAAAGATACTATGAGAGGGGTAGGTTGGGTTGGCGGACTGAGATTAATTACAAGAATAGTTTCTTTTGCAAGAATAGCAATATTAGCGAGGCTTCTTTCTCCAGTACAGTTTGGAGTTTTCGGAATTGCAATGCTTGTTACTGCGCTTCTTGAGGTACTTACAGAGACAGGAATAAATGTAATTCTCGTTCAGGAGAAAAATGATATAAAAGAGTACGTTGATTCTGCTTGGATCGTATCAATTATTAGAGGGATTATTATATCAATTGTAATTTTTTTCAGCGCTGCTTTTGTTTCTGGTTTTTTCCGTTCTCCCGATTCAATTTTTCTAATTCAACTTATTAGCATCATTCCGCTGATTAGAGGTTTTATTAATCCCTCATCCGTAAAATTTCAAAAAAACTTAGAATTTTATAAAGAATTTTGGTACCGCTTTGTAATTTTTTCTTTTGATGCAGTTGTAGCAATTGTTTTTGCATATATAACAAAAAGCGCAATAAGTCTTGTGTTTGGACTTTTGGCAGGTGTGATAATTGAAGTTATTCTTTCTTTCTTAGTAGTAAAACCAATACCTCATTTATATTTCAATAAAGAGTATATATCAAGAATTTTTCATAGAGGAAAGTGGATAACATTAAGTGGTATCTTTAATTATCTTTATCATAATGCAGATAATATTGTAGTTGGAAGAATTCTTGGAACATCTTCTCTAGGATTATATGAAATGGCATATAAAATATCTATGCTTCCCATAACTGAAATTTCTGATGTAGTTTCAAAAGTAACTTTTCCTGTCTATTCAAAAATTGCAGAAGATATTCGAAGACTAAAAAAAGCTTTTTTGACAACATTATTATACATTAGTATATCCTCTATTCTATTTGGATTGACTCTTCTAATATTTACAGAACAAATCGTAAGGATTGTTTTAGGGAGCCAGTGGATTTCGATTGTTCCCGTTTTGAAAATTTTAGTTATATTTGGTATAATCAGAGCTATTTCTGGATCAACTTCAACGCTTTTTTTGGCAGTTCAAAGACAGGAATACATTACGGTTGTGACATTAGTAAGTATTGGAACCTTGGCAATAACTATAGTTCCTCTTGTTGTAAATCTTGGTTTGATTGGTGCAGGCTTATCAGCTCTTCTTGGAAGTGTTTTTTCTCTTCCTTTTATGATTTATTTTACCTTAAAGGTTTTTAGTAAAGACTATCACGAAAGTGCATAAACTATAAATTATGCAGAGAATATTTAACAAAATAAGAAGTAACCTAAGAATTTATAGAAAGGATTTAAAAACAAAGGGTATCTATTGGTCTATGGTGCACAGGTTGTATAAAATTCCCATGATGAGATTTTTTTTAACTCCGATAGTTAATATGTTAAAGCCAAGTTGGTTAATTATCCAAGGAAATAAGTTTTACATAGATAAAAGCGATACAACTGTCTCGCAGGAATTAATATTAAGCGGTAAATGGGAGGATTTTGAATCCGAGGTTTTTAAAAAAAATATAAATGTCGGAGATACCGTAGTCGACGTCGGTGCTCATATTGGATACTATACTCTCATAGCAGCAAATGCGGTAGGCATTAGCGGAAAAGTTTTCGCTTTTGAACCTGAACCAAAAAATTTTGAACTTCTTAAAAAAAATGTCGAAGTTAATGGATACAAAAATGTAGTTCTTATAGAAAAAGCCATATCGAGCAAAAGTGGAAAATCTAACCTTTTTATTAATAAAGAGAATACAGGAGATCACCGAATCTTTGCTTCAAACCATCAAAGAAGTTCGATTATCGTTGATTCCACAACATTAGATGATTTTTTCAAAGACAAGAAAAAAAAGATCCACTTAATGAAAATGGATATTCAAGGAGCTGAGATGGACGCGCTTGTTGGCGCGCGGAACGTCTTGAAGAAGGGTGAGGAATTAAAATTGATCACAGAATTCTGGCCCCGAGGTCTGCAGCGAAGTGGAAAAAGCGCAAAGAAGTTTCTTGATCTATTACAAAAAAATTCTTTTAAGATTTATGGTATAGACGAGATTAAAAGAGAGTTAAAGCCTATGACAAAAGAGCGATTACTGCTTTCCTATTCTGTTCAAAGAGACGATTTTACCAATCTTCTTTGCATACGGTAGTTATCAAATATTATGAAAATAGCTGTTTTTTATAATATTGCGTTTAGCGGCGCAAAAAGGGTGGTCTTAGAGCATGTGAAGGGCTTAAAATTGTTAGGACATAACGTAGATATTTACACTACGGATCAAGCAAATGACATTTTTGATCCCGGAACAGAAGCTAATAACAAATATTTATATAATTTTTCTCCGATTGAATTTAAACTTCCAGTTTTTAATAGATTTAAAAAAGATTTCATTGATACTTTTTATACTTTAAAAAATGTTCATAAAAAAATTGCCAGAGATATTGATAAAAGAAATTATAATATTGTGTTGGTTCATACAGATATATCAACGCAAACACCATATTTATTGAGATATCTTAAAACAAAAAATGTTTATTTTTGTTTGGAACCTCTAAGAAACGCTTATGAATACTCATTAAGACTTAAGGATAATGTATTTGTTTTGAATATATTTTACGAAAATCTAAATAGGTGGATAAGAAAAAATATAGATAGAAAAAACGCTCGTTCGGCAGATCATGTTTTAGCCTTGTCTCTATTTGGAAGGGAAAGAATTATAGCTGCTTATGACTTATATCCTAAAATTTCTTATTTGGGAGTTGATGAGTCAGTTTTTAAGCCTAGTAATGCAAAGAAAAAAAACCAAGTATTTTTTGTGGCAGAAAAATACCCTATTTATGGATATGATCTTGCGCAACAAGCAATGAAGTTGCTTCCTAAAAAAATAAGGCCGGATCTGGAAATTATTAATTGGAAAAAAAATAATTCCGAAAGGTTATCTGATGAGGAGCTTGTGAAGCTATACAGTGAATCCTTAGTAACGCTTTCACTAAGTAGATTTGATACTTTTGGACTCGTGCCCTTAGAATCAATGGCATGTGGTGTGCCAGTTATAGCATTAAATGTCGCTGGCTATAGAGAAACCATGGTTAATGGAAAAAATGGTTTTTTGGTAGATTTCGATCCAAAAGAAATTGCGGATAAAATTATTTATTTATTGGAAAACTCAAAAAAATGTGAAGAAATGGGCAGGAATGGAAGAAAATGGATTGAAGAAAAATGGACATGGAAAAGCCAAATTGAAAATCTCGAAAAACTTCTAGTAGCATTTTCCAAGGAAAAATGATCTCTTCCATAATTATTGCGAACAATCAAGTAGAAAATAGTGTATTAAATTACAAAAATTGATGGATAGAAGAAGCATTGTTTTTATGGTTTTTGAAGAACGATAAACATATTTGATTCTCCAAAGAGTTTTAGTGAGAGCTCATCAATATAAGTTATCCAATCGGAAACAAAAAATTTTATAAATCTGATAAATCTTCCGGCTATTGGGCTTAAAAAAAGAAAGTTTCTGATGATGCCCTCAGTTTTTTTTGTTTCTAATATTTTGAATCCAGTTTTTTCACATTTTCTTGCCAATTCTTGAATTGTGTATCTTCTCAAATGTCCTACGCGAATATCAAATTCTGTAGCTATTCCCAAGCGGTAAAGTGGAGCATTTTTTGACGGGGTTGAAATAAGTACCATGCCATTTGATTTAAGAAGAGAAAAAATTTTTTTTAAAGCTAATTCATCATTTTCTAAATGTTCTATTACTTCAGTAAGAATGATAAAATCGAATTTTTCTTCTGGTGTTTCATCAGGAAAGTGCATTTTTTTAAACGTTACATTTTTTAAGCCTATAAGCTTTTTACTTTCATTTGCAGAGACAATTGCATTTTTTGAAATATCGATGCCCAAAACATCATTTCCTTTACTTGCTAAATATAGTGCGATTGTACCTGCCCCACAACCAATATCAAGAATTTTTACAGGATGCCTAAGAAGCCTGTTGAGTAGTGATGTAATATTACGGTAAGTGAAGTTTGTGTCCGTTATGATTTTTCTTTGGGGATTACTATGTTTGTGAAAATCTTCATATTTTTTTTCGAATCTCTTTTTCATTCAGTAATTTTATCAAAAAATTAATTGATAATAAAGATATGTTAAAATAAACCAAGAATATGGTCAAGTCAAAGCGCATTGATGTTTCAGTAATTATAGTTCACTACCATGTAAAAAAGGAACTTATAGCATGTCTGGAGTCGATTACTTCCTCGATGCCCAGAACTTCTTATGAAATAATTGTAGTCGACAATGATGATAGAAAGACAATCTATAAAGATTTAAAAAATAAATTTGCTGATATTATTTATATTACAAACAAGAATAAAGGTTACGGAGAGGGTAATAATGCAGGAGCAAAATACGCAAGGGGTGAATATCTTTTCTTTCTTAACCCTGATACTAAATTTATTAATAATTGTATCGATACGCTTTTCGATTTTCTGAAAATACATAATGATGCTGCTATTGTAGCTCCGCTTCTTCTTAACAAAGACTGCAAACCATACCAGCTGCAAGGATCAAAGACATTATCGCCCCTTCGTGCTATTTTTGCCTTGTCATTATTAAATAAATTATTCCCTAAAAATAAAATTGCCTACAATTACTGGAATATGGATTGGAATAAGACAACAGATAGAGAATTTGGAGTAATTCCGGGGACATCATTTGTTATACGAAAAAATATTTTTGAAGAGGTTGGAGGATTTGACGAGAATTTTTTTCTTTTTTTTGAAGAAGCAGATTTATGCAAAAGAGTAAAAGCATTGGGGTGGGAAATTTTTATTACTCCTTCGGCAAAATTATTTCATATTTGGGGCTCAAGCACGAGACAAAGAAACGATACGGAAAAAATTTATAAAAAGAGCCAGTATTATTATTTTAAAAAATGGCACGGGCTATTCGGAGCTATAATAGTTCAAGTTTTTACCTCCATAAGTAAAGTCCATCTTCTGTTAACTGCAATTTTACTTGTAGGATTTTTTCTTCGTGTATTTAAGCTTTCGGAGCTTATGGTATTTATCGGCGATCAGGGATGGTTTTATTTATCAGCAAGAGATTTACTTTTAACTGGTAAAATTCCTTTAGTTGGAATAACCTCAAGTCATGCATGGCTTCATCAGGGTCCTTATTGGACATATATCGTAGCTTTTTTATTTTGGATTTTTAATTTTAATCCACTAGCTCCTGCATACTTTACGGCATTTTTGGGAGCTTTAACGATTTGGCTTATTTATAAAGTTTCAAAAGAACTTTTTTCAGAAAAAATTGGTCTTATTTCAGCTGTTATTTATGCCACCTCTCCTCTGATTATTGCAAATGATCGTTTTGCATATCATACAAGCCCGATACCCTTTTTTACTCTTATTTTTATTTTTTCTGTTTATAAATGGATAAAGGGTAATTATGTTTTCTTTGCTCCTGCTCTAATAAGCCTTGGAGTTCTTTACAATTTTGAGTTGGCAACAGTCTCCGTATTCGGAGTTTTATTTATATTCTTGTTCTATGGAATTATCAGAAGAAAATCCCGGGCGGTAAAAATATTTGAGTGGAAAGTTTTGCTGGTCTCTATCTGTGGTTTTATATTATCCATGACCCCCGTTATTATTTACGATTTTAAAAATGGATTTCCTCAAACCTTAGTTTTTGGAGGCTGGATTTTTTATAAAATATTTAAATCTATTGGGGGATTTTCGTCATTATCATTCGATTCTGGTTTAATTACGTCTTTTCTTGCATCAAAATATAAATTTCTTATTTTTGCAAATAGTTTTTCACTATCTGTTTTATTTCTTTTTTTAAGTTTTACGATTTTTTTATATTTGTTGAAAAAAGAAAAAAAGATATCATTATTCATAATTGGCATTACGTTTCTAATAATGTTTCTCGCTTTTATAGTTAATAAGACTCCGTCGGACGCTTATCTTCCCGTATTTTTCCCCATTATTATTATAATATCTGCCATTTTCTGGAATCACATAATAAAAAAAATAAAATTTCCTGGTTTAATAATATTAGCCATTTTTGTCTTTATGAATATTTATTATTTTGTAAATTATGATTTGAGTTCAAAGAATGCAGAGTTTGTAAAAAGAAAAGAAGCAACTAGTAGAATAAAAGAATACGCTTCTGGTAAACAGTACAATTTAATTGGAAAAGGAGTAGGAAGTCAGTTCGAAAGTTTTACTATGAATTATGAATATTTGCTGTGGTACTTTTACAAAAGCATACCATCCGAACAAAATGTCAACCTGAAGATTTATATTGAAGAGAAGAATGGTAAAATATTAGTAAGTAAAAATGATTAGTGTAGTAGTTCTTACAAAAAATGAAGAGAAAAATATCGTGGATTGCCTTGAGAGTCTTTTGTGGTGTGATGAAATTATAGTTGTTGATGATAACTCAGAAGACAGAACTTTGGAAGTTGCCAAAAAAATGGGCGCTAAGGTTTTTACCCGAAGCCTGGATAATGATTTTTCTACTCAACGAAATTTTGGGCTTAAGAAAGCAAGTAGAGATTGGGTGTTGTTTGTCGATGCAGATGAAAGGGTTTCCGAAGAGCTAAAAGAGGAAATTCAATCTAAAATTAAAAATAATAAAGTCGATGGATATCTAATAAAAAGGTTGGACTCTATTTGGGGCAGGGAACTGCGGTATGGAGAAACGGGTAATATTAGGTTAGTAAGGCTGGCTAAAAAAAATAGCGGGAAATGGAAAGGAAAGGTTCACGAAGAATGGAAAATTAAAGGAAAAATCGCTGTTTTTAAAAATCATATCGATCATTATCCTCATCCAACAATATCCGAATTTTTAAAAGAAATAAATTTTTATACAGATGTTCGAGCTAGAGAATTATTTGATAGGGGAGTAAGATCAAGTTTTCTTTCAATTATTTTTTATACGAAAGCAAAATTCATTCAGAACTATTTTGTAAAACTGGGTTTTCTTGATGGGATTCATGGTTTCATCCTGGCGCTGATTATGAGTTTTCATTCGTTTCTGGTTCGCGGAAAACTATGGCTTTTATGGCAAAAGAAATAATAAAAAATAAAGGACTGAAAGCTCTTATTATAGTTTGTCTTGTTTCTTTTGTTTTTGGCGAGATCATTCGTTTGCCAATTTTTGGAATTGAAGTAAAGTTATTGGATTTTTCAGTTGCTTTAGCCTTTGGTTTCTGGTTAATATATTTATTCTTAAACAAGAAAATATCCAAAGCCCTTTACCCTCCGATATTAATTTTTTCAGCATATTGTCTTTTTACCCTTTTAATAAATCTAAGATTTTTGGATCTAAGTCAAAGTATCATCTCGTTTTCATATTTATTAAGGTGGGTTGCGTACGCGAGTATTTTCTCAATCGTCAGCAATTTTGACCAAAAGTTTAAAGACAAAATTAAAACATCAATTATTTTCGTTGGTGCAGTCATAGTCACGATAGGGTATATCCAATTTATTTTCTATCAAAATCTTAGAAACCTTTTTTATTTGGGCTGGGATGAGCATCTATACAGAATGTTTTCGGTATTCCTAGATCCTAATTTTGCCGGCGCATTTTTTGTACTGTATTTATTATTTCTACTCGATCAACTCTTTAAAAATTTCAAGGATAGAATGAAATTGTTGTTGTTTAGTTTTCTTTCAATAGCTACGCTTCTTGCCATACTTCTTACTTACTCAAGGAGTGCCTTCATAATGCTTATTATTGGTATTGCAACTTTTCTCATTCTCAAAAGAAAACCGGTCTATATATTTGGTTTGGTTTTTCTGTTTGTTATTTTAACTTTTTTTCTTCCAAAGGCTTACGATACAGAGGGAACGAATTTTTTAAGAACTGTGTCATCTGAGGCTAGACTCGATTCGGCAAGACTTGCTTTCACTATTTTTAAAGAAAATCCTATATTTGGAGTAGGTTTTAATGCATATAAATACGCAAGGCAAAGGTATGGAAGTACAATCTCAGAGACTAGCCACGCTGATGCGACGACAGATAATAGTTTCTTATTTGTTCTCGCAACTACAGGAGTCATAGGTCTTGCCGCCTATATTTTCATGTGGTTTAAGCTGTTGAAAGAGAATAAAAATTCCGCATTAATACTTTCCTCTTCGATAGCTCTTTTTGCCGGAAGCCTGTTTGTGAACAGTCTATTTTACAGTTTTATTATGTACTGGATGTGGATCATCCTGGGTCTTAGGGAGAATAATGAGCAGACATGATTGTATAAGGTAGAGTTAACAATCTGCTTAAGGGGTCATAAAAGTCTATCCGATGCCTATTGTTTGTAAGTTTTTGAATTTTTGGATAAGGCGATTTAACTTTCCTACTTACTTTATAAATTTCAAGACCTGCTTGTTTATCAACCGTTGCATATTTATCCAAAGAGTACAATTTAATTACATCCTCTAATGCATATTTTCTTGCATAAGAAAGCGACAGCATATGAATAAATGGTCCCGAATATAGCCCATACGGATCAGATAGTGCTTGAGAAGTTACGAAAACTGGCTTATCTTTATTTAGAAAGCTGTCAATTTTCATTTCTACTCCATTTTCATTCCAAGTAGGTTGATTTACAAATATAATTTCACCACTGTAATACCCCTGAACCTGAGGACGTGCGAAATGACTTTCAATTAAGAGTCCCTTAGGAAGATGTTGAACAAATTTTTGCTCTGTAAGATAAGGTATGGGTTGTTTTAACAGGGTTAATGCGGGTAGAGACGAGATTAATATATATAGAATTACTATAAGAGATAGTAATTTTCTTTTTTCTAAAAAAACTGCGGCAAAGAACGCTAATCCAAATCCAGTGATTACCGCATGACGGCCAAAAAGAAGTGCATCGAAATCAAACCATTGATTTATAATTAGAGAAGGGAGGAGCCATAGAAACCCAACAATAAATAATTTTCTATCCTCATTAAATTTCAGAATAAGCGAAGTTAGACCTAAAAAAAATATAACGGCAGTATTATTTTGTAAAAGCGGGAAAACAGCGTTTCTAATGAATCTTATTAATATCAAAAATGAAGAAATTGCTGGCGTAAAAGCGATTCCTTGATCAAATAGATATTTATGTACCCCATTTAGATATGAGACATGCAATGCTTTAGCAACAAAGAAACTATTTATCAAAAAAGCTATAATGACGGCAGAAATTAATTCAAGAATGGTAATGAAAATTTTGCCTTTTCTAAAAAAATATATTAGAGATATTAAGAATGGTAGCCATAGTACGACAAGAGGATGAGTTAGAAGTGTAAGGACGAAAAAGAAGCAACCGGCAAGCAAAAATAATTTAGAATGATTTTTTTCTTTTCCGTATTTCACTAAGAAAAAAAGTGATATAAGGAAAAAATTTACATATGTGGATTCAGTCATAATTGAAACATTCATGATCCAATACAAAGGAGTAAGTATTGCGATGAGCGTCCCAAGAAGGGCGATTTTATTATTTGTTATTATTTCTGTAAAACGATAGAAACAGTAGATACCAATAGTAGAAAATACAATTTGAGCAAGAATAATTGTTAGGGACGGACTTATTCCAAAAAAGATTGCAAAATGAAATATTGGCCAATATAACAAAATGTACCCGATATGAAGAGGGAGATGTCCAGAAATTATCGCATTAAAGTAATCCGGGTTTGAAAGCCTATCTAGATATTCCGGGGCATCAAAAAAAACAGGGAGATAGTTTATAAAGATAAGTCTGGACAATATAAATACACAAAGTAAAATAAAAATTTTTCGATTCATTCAATTCATTAAGGGACTTATGGAGAATAAGTAACTTTAATTTCTTTTTCCGCTTTATTACCGGCCTGATCAACCGCTTCAATTTTTATCGTATTGTCTCCATTTTGTAAAGGGAGATTGTAGGAGAAACTATTATTTTCATCGATAACCGCCCAAAATCCATTTACGGTTATTTTTACTCCCGAATCTGTTTTACCCGAAACCCTTGCCGTGCTCTGGTCTTTCTCAAACTTTTGACCGTCAGTTGGAGAGTCTACCGATAAACTGGGAGGGATATTTCTATACGTGACTACAAGTTCATTTGAAAAGTCACTCTCTTTATCACCTTTTGCTGCTTTGGCTTTTATTTTATTATCTCCTGTTTTTAGAGAAATTTTGAATGAGAAGTTGCCATTATCTTCGACTTCTTCTTTCTCCGACAATGAGTCGTTAACGTATAGGTTAATTACTTCGTCCTTGGATGCAGTTCCTGTTATGATGAATTCGGCACTATTTGTGGCATTTGCGCTTTGATTTAGAACCGGCGGACTTAAATACGAAGAAGATGCGTTTTTTGAAGGTTCATCTTTTTTTTGACCTGATAAAAATAGACTAAAGTTTACCAAAAGAGGAATACCAAATTTTACAAGCAAGAATAAAACTACAATAATTCCAAGTATGCTTAAAAATAAGTTTTTACGAGATTGACTCTCTAGCCTTCTTGAGAGCCTTGAGTATCTTTTTTTTGCCATAAATTAATAGCTTGCACTGAGCTTGTCGAAGTGTGAGCCGGAGGTGAGATTCGAACTCACGACTTGCTCTTTACGAAAGAGCTACTCTACCAACTGAGTTACTCCGGCGAAGCCGAGTTTGACTCGGCAGCAAGTCTATTTTATGAAATTAAACCTCAAAGAGCAACTTTTAAACAATTACTTATGCAAAATCCTTAGGTGCCAATACAAACCCACCCCAAGGGTGTACAGGTAAAGGGTGTACGGGTAAAAATTTTACCTATTAAGGCAAATTCTTATTGACATTTTTCTAAGCAAACCTATCAGAATGTCGGGCACTGGCAGAAGGAATGTTTGCTCTTGGATCCATAAAGTTTGGAGATTTCTGGTGGACATATCATAAAAATTACCCAGAAGCCCCTTTAGCGCCCATGTACTTTGATATTAGAATGGTCCGCAGGAATCAGATAATTAGAGGTCGTCCAGTCGATATTCTTCAAAATGCAGTAAATGGACTGGAATTCCATCTGATTGCTGATATACCAACTGCAATGACTCCTACAGTTACTTTATTGGCCGAAAGATTGGGGCTTGGAATGGTTTCTCCAAGAAAAGAAGCAAAAGACAAGGGTTCGGGAGAAATGGTTGATGGCTTTTTACGGGAAGACAAGGGGGCAACTGCAGTTTTAATTGATGATGTTTTGGCAAGAGGAGATTCTAAATTGATTTATGCGGAAAATCTTAAAAAGGCGGGTGCTAAAGTAGAAGATATAGTTGTTTTAATGGATTACGAAATTGGAGGGAAAGAAATCCTTGAACAAAGCGAATATAGGGTTCATTTGCTTGATTATCTAAATTCGGTGGGGATTATTGAACACGAGAAGTGGGAAAAAACATTAGAAAGACTGAAAGAAATTCGAGAATACTTTAATAGAGTAGATGGTGGTTAAACCTCGGTTGGTCTTGAGGCTTTCCTTTTGTATTTTGTTGCGACTCTTAGCTCTGTAATTGCTTTAATCAAGTCTGCCTGGGCAACTCTAAAGTCGTGCTCGCTTGTTTTTTCCGCCATCAGTTTTTCTGCTCGTTTTTGAGCTTCCATGGCTTTTGCAACTTCTATATCCTCTGCTCTTATCGCATAGTCCGCAAGAATACTGATATGATTTTTCGCTACTTCTAAAAATCCGCCAGTTACGGCAACAGCCTGCTGAGAATTTGCTTTTCGAATTATTAACTCTCCCGGAATTATTTTTGTAATAAGTCCTACGTGGTTTGGAAGAATTGCAATCTGACCGTTAACGGTTGGAGCAACCAGTTCATCTATCTCATTTTTATATACAACCTTCTCAGGAGTAATTATTTCCAAAGTTAAATTCATATTAGGTTCTTTTTACGACCTCGCCAATTATTCCTGTCATAAAAAAGGCAGATTCCGGTATCTTATCGTGTTTTCCTTCAAGTATCTCTTTGAAGCCTTTAACCGTTTCCTCAATTTTTACATATTTTCCGGGTTGTCCAGTAAATATTTCGGCAACAAACATGGGCTGGCTTAAAAATCTTTGGATTTTCCTAGCCCTTGCCACAATTAGCTTATCTTCATCGGATAATTCATCAATTCCTAAAATCGCAATAATATCCTGAAGGTCTTTATATCTCTGAAGTACTCTTTTTACTTCTTGCGCAACGTTATAATGGTCTTGTCCTACAACATTTGGATCAAGAATTCTAGAGGATGAAGTAAGCGGATCTACCGCAGGATAGAGTCCCTGCTCGGCAATTGAGCGCTCAAGCGTTAGGGTAGAGTCAAGATGAGAAAAAATAGTTACAGGGGCAGGATCAGTATAATCATCTGCCGGGACATAAACTGCCTGAACAGATGTAATTGACCCATGCTTTGTAGATGTAATTCTTTCCTGAAGATTTCCCATTTCCGAAGCTAAGGTAGGTTGATAACCAACAGCAGAAGGCATTCTTCCCAAAAGTGCTGAAACCTCGGATCCCGCCTGAGCAAATCTAAAAACGTTGTCTATAAAAAGCAGTACGTCCTCTTTTTTTTCATCTCTGAAGTATTCTGCCATTGTTAAAGCGGTTAATGCAACTCGAAGTCTATTTGCGGGCGGCTCATTCATCTGTCCAAAGACCATCACTGTTTTATCTAAAACTTTTGCCTCTTTCATTTCTAGCCATAAATCATTTCCTTCTCTCGTTCGTTCTCCAACTCCTGCGAAAACAGAATGCCCCTTGTGCTCTACCGCAATATTTCTTATAAGCTCTTTTACGATGACGGTTTTCCCAACCCCTGCACCCCCAAAGACCGCTGTTTTTCCGCCTTTCGTAAATGGTGTGATTAAATCAATAACTTTAATTCCTGTTTCAAGAATTTGGGGTTTTGTTTCTTGATCAATAAGTGATGGGGGAGGCTGATGAATCGGCTTGTGCTTTATGGAGCCTTTTTCTAATTTTTCCCCATCTATCGGTTGTCCTAATACATTAAATATTCGGCCAAGCGTTTTAGGGCCTGTAGGCACTTCTATCGGGGCATTTGTCCTTTCTACCTTCATTCCTCTCCTTAGTCCGTCGGTTGGTCCCATGGCAAGTGCTTTTACTTCGTTGTCTCCTGTAATAAAAGCAACTTCCAATACCAATTTATTATTATCTTTCGTTTCTACTTTTAAAGCTTCATGAATCGATGGGGGACTTACGGGAAATCTTACATCTATAACGGGTCCTTGAATTTTTATGATAAATCCTTCGTTTTTACTCATAAGCATAAGCGGCGCTTCCACTGCCAATATCTAGTATTTCATTAGTAATTTCCTCTTGTCTCTGTTTGTTGTATTCAAGTTTTAAATAATCTATTATTTCTTGCGCATTTTCGGTCGCGCTTTTCATCGCTACCATTCTTGCCGCCTGCTCCGACGCATAGCTTTCCAACAAATATTGATATAAAACCATTTCTAAGTAGTGTCTTAGGAGAGATGGAAGAATTTCTTGCGGATTTGGCTCAAAAAGAGTAAAGGGTGATTCTTCGGTTTTATCTTCTTTTGACTCTTGTAATTTAATTGGCAGAATAGTTTCTACCCGAGGAGATTGGGAAAAAACATTAAGAAAGTGAGAGTATAAAATTTTAACATTTCCAACTTTTTTGTTTAAAAAATAATCGTCAATAATTTTTGCCATTGGATAAACCATATCAAATATCGGTAGGGTAGTGCCAAAATTGAATGATGCAACTATTTCTTTTCCAAGTCTTGCCGTTGTGTTTTCTATTTTTTTACCCACAGTTATGTATCTTATATTTTTTTGAATTTTATCCTGATTTAGTAGTTCTTTAGTTAAATTAGTTATCAGACCGCCGCAGAGCCCTTTATCCGGGGAGAACACCAAAAGAAGAGTTTCTGAAACATCTTTTGGCTCCTTCATATAATCGCTTCGGTCTTTTTCGTCCAATTTGTTCGTTAGTGTTTGGGTTAAAAACATTAGTTTGTCAACATAAGGCCTGGATGATATTGCAGAGCTTTGAGCGCGTTTAAGTTTTGAGGTTGCAATCATTTGCATCGCCTTAGTTGTTTTTGAAACATTGAAAGCAGTCTGAATTCTTCGTTTTATTATAATAATTCCCGCCATACTATAAACTAAAAATTTTCTTAAATTCTCCAGTTGCCTTCTCCATTTTTTTAATTGTCTCTTCACTGGGTTTCTCTCCGGTTGATAATGTTTTTACTATTTCCGGGTTGTTTCTCTGCATATAGTTGTGATATTCCGACTCAAATTTTCTTACGGATTCAACAGGAATATCATCTAGAAGTCCGCTCGTTACAGCCCATATGCTTAGAATTTGCAGAGATTCTGCCAGTGGTTGGTACTGCGGCTGTTTTAAAACTTCTGTCATTCTCTTGCCTCTCTCAAGTTGAGATAGAGTTGCTTGATCAAGTTCCGATCCGAATTGGGCAAAAACCGCAAGTTCTCGGTATTGCGCTAGTTCAAGTTTCATCTTACCCGATGTGAATTTTATAGCAGAGGTTTGAGCAGCTCCTCCTACCCTTGACACGGAACTTCCTATATTTACAGCAGGTCTGATACCTGCGTTGAATAAATCGGATTGAAGGTAAATTTGCCCGTCTGTTATAGAAATTATATTTGTCGGAATATAAGCTGAGATATCATTTGCCTGGGTTTCTACGATCGGTAAAGCGGTGATTGACCCTCCGCCAAATTCTTTGTTAAGTTTTACCGCCCGTTCAAGGAGTCTTGAGTGTAAATAAAATATATCTCCTGGATAAGCTTCCCGCCCTGCGGGTCTTTTTAATACTAGAGATATTTGTCTGTATGCCCAAGCATGTTTGGACAAATCATCGTATATTATTAAAACATCTTCTCCTTTTTCCATAAAGTATTCAGCAATCGCAACTCCCGCATATGGTGCTAAATACTGAAGCGCAACCGCATCAGAGGCTGTTGCAGAAACTACAATTGTGTAATCCATTGATCCTGCTTCTTTCAATTTTTCTATAACCTGAGCAACAGTACTTTGTTTTTGGCCAATTGCAACGTATATGCAAATAACCGGATTAAATTTAGAATTTTTTTGAGGTTTTTGATTAATTATTGCATCAACTGCAATTGCTGTTTTTCCCAGTCCTCTGTCGCCAATAATAAGTTCTCTTTGTCCTCGTCCGATTGGAATTATCGCATCAATTAATTTAATACCCGTCTTAAGAGGTATATTAACAGGTTCTCTTTGGATAACACCGGGCGCTATCTTCTCAAGCGGCATTGACTTTCCGGATTTAATACCCGCCTTCCCATCCAATGGCTCTCCTAAAGGGGATACAATTCTTCCAATTAATTTTTCCGACCCTATTATGCTTAAAATTTTTCCCGTAGTTTTTACCCTATCTCCTTCTGTTATGTCTTCTCCTCCTTCAAAAAGAATTATAGAAACATGATCCTCATCAAGGTTTAATATCATTCCTTTTTCTCCATTTTCAAATTCCACCTGTTCTCCCATGAAGGCAAGCGATAGTCCCGATGCAATTATTACTCCGTCGCTATTTTTTTCTACGGTCCCGATGTTTTTTGTTTTTGAGCCTTGAGAGAAAGTCATCAAGTTTTTCTCAAGTTCCTTTATAATCTCCTCGTTTCTAGTCATAAGATTGTTCTAGGTGGGTTATTAGGTTTTCTAGGGAATCTTTTAAGTTAAATTCATAAATTATGTCATCGTCTATTATTCTTATTCCGGCAATCAAATCCGGATCGCTTATGTACTCTATTTTTTTAGTAAGAAACGTTCTTTTGATTTTTTTATCCATATCGTTCGTTGGTTTTTTAAGCGGTATGTAGACCTTGACTGTTCTCTGGGCTTCCATAGTTTTCATATATTTAATGTATGCTTTAAGTTGACTTCTGTTAAGAAGTGTAACTGCCTTTTTTATTTTCTCTGTGTCAAGTTTGTCTTTTGAAAAGCTTGACTGGGCAAGTTTTTTAATTTGTTTTAATGTCATGTTAGTCCAATTTTTTTAATTTTTCCAATCGCAACTTCCATCATTTCCTCTTGTTCTTTTTCTCCAAAAACATCTTGCATCGATTTTTGTAAGAAGTCAACAGCCAGCTCGCTAACTTTTATCGCTACTCCCTTCTCGGATTCTCTTGCTTCTTGCATAATCTGCTCCCGGGCGGCTGTTATCATATTTTCTACTTGTCTTTTAGCATTTTCTTCTGTTCCTTTCGCAAGTTCTATGGCATGGTTTCTTGCGTCTGTTATTATCTTCTCGGCTCTTTTCTGTGAGTCTTTTAGCATTTTCTTCTCTTCCTCCAGTGCCTCATCTAAAATTTTTTTTCCCTCCTCTGCCTGCCTCAGACCCTCTTTGATTGAATCTTCTCTTTTTTTTAATATATCCAGTACGGGTTTGTAAGCAAACCTTTTAAGAATGAAGAAAATTATTAGAAAGTTTACAATTTGAGCACCCAAAAGAAGAGGATCCAGCCCAAAATTATTTATAATTTCCATAAATAGATCTTATTTTAGGAAAGCTAAAATTAGGGAATAAATTGCAATTGCTTCGGCAAAAGCCATAGCCAATAACATGGCAGGTAATATTCTTCCAGAGCTTTCGGGATTTCTGCCTATGGCTTCCATAGCCTTTGCTCCAATAACTCCAATGGCCAAAGCTGGGAGCATTCCTCCAAGCGCTATAATAAGTCCCCCGGATATACTAAAATTCACTACAATTCACCCCCTTTTACAATAAATGTTTAGCTTTGTTTGCATTTTCAGACACATCATGATGCGGTATGGTAAGAATTGCCATAAAAGCCATAGTTAACATAGAAAACACAAGTGCCTGCACAAGTCCGACTACAACCTCAAGAAGAAGAAAAGGCAAGGGGAATAAAAATGCAAAAATTGAAGAAACAGTAAGGAGAACTACTTCACCTGCGAAAATATTCCCGAATAAACGGAAAGAAAGAGAAATTACTTTAGTTATTTCGGATATTATTTCTAAAGCTCCTATAAAAAGGTTCATAGGATTAAATGAAAAGAACCTGCTTAGATAATCTTTAAAGCCTACTGTTCTAATGCTTAAAATATGAGTAGCTGCAACAGAAACCAAAGCAAGTCCCAGTGTTGTATTTAAGTCGCTGGTAGGGCTTCTTAAAAGAGGTATAAGCTTCCCTTTTTCAAAAAAACCTATGCTGTTAACACCGGGTAAAAGGCCGCTCCAGTTCGCAAGGAGAATAAAAATAAAAAAACTCATAAAATAGGGGAATATTTTTGCAGCTTTTTCCTGGGCAACAGACTCAGTCATCTCATAAAAAGTCTGTATGACCATTTCTACTGTGTTCTGGTAAAGTCCTGGTATTATCCTAATACTTTTTACAAGCATAAAAGAAGCGATTATTATAATCGCGTCTACAAGAAGTGTATCTATTATTGTGTTTGTTATTCTAAAATCACCAAGATAAAAAATAGCTTCCGATCGGAATGAAAACATCATATTAATATTTTATGGGCAAACCGAAGTTAAGTCAAGATGAGAAATTGCTATTAAACCCAGATATTTTTTCCACAATAACCACAGGCCTTTCATTTTTTGTATCAACCCTTCCCTCTATGATTATAACCGTGTCCCTAGATAGGAAGCTTTTATATTGTTCAAAAATTTTTGGAAATATTACACACTCAACGGCAATACCTTTTTCATCTCCAATAGTTATAAACGCCATTTCGCTGCCCGTTTTTTTTGTAAAAATTCTCCTCAGGTTTTCTATAATGCCTCCTATCTTAACTCTTGATCCCTCTGTTTCCTCCATGATTAAACTGATTTCATGAGTAACTTTATTTCTTAGGGAATTTAGCTCGTCCATCATGGGATGTGCAGTTAAATATAAACCCAGAAATTCTTTTTCAAAGCTTAATTTTTCTTTTAAAGTAAAATCCTCAATATCGACTGCGTTTAAATTTTCTGGCTTTTGAGGCTCTTCAAAAAGAGAGGATTGTCCTTCTTTTTCATCCTTTTTTTTCTTGTGGACAGAATCAAGAATCTCAGAGTACTTAATTAGAAGAGGAGCCCTTTTGCCAAAAGCATCCATCGCACCTGCTTTTATTAAACTTTCTATTGTTTTTTTGTTTACAGCTCCTAAATCCACTCTTTTACAAAAATCTTCTAAGTCTATAAACTGTCCATCTTTTCCACATGAAACAATGCTTCCTATTGCAGCTTCTCCTACGTTTTTAATTGCAGAAAGTCCAAATCTTATACTGTCTTTTTCTTCTATAGAAAACTCGCTTTCTGATTTGTTTATATCAGGAGGAAGAACTTTTATGCTTAATCTTTTACATTCTGCTACTCCTTCTGCAATCTTTTCATTTTTCGAAGGACCGCTTGCTCCTCTTGACTCGGCTGTTAAAAATGCAGTCATAAACTCAACAGGATAATGAGCTTTAAGATATGCTGTTCTGTAAGCGATAGTTGCATAACAGGCCGCGTGCGCTTTGCCAAAACCGTATCCGGCAAACGGCTCAAAAAGTTTCCATAATTTCTCGGAACTTTTTTGACTCATTCCATTTGCAATACAACCGTTAACAAATTTATCATGCTGCTGCTTCATCTCGGCAGGAATTTTTTTGCCTACGGCCTTTCTTAATTTATCCGCCTCAATCCACGAATATCCCGCAACTTTTATTGCGGTGAGAAGTAAATCATCTTGGAAAGTAATAATTCCGTAGGAATCTTCTAAAACGTCTTTCAATCTTTGATCAGGATAAGTAATAAGAGATGGATTGTGTTTTCTTTTAATAAATTCGGGAATATTTGCCATTGGCCCGGGACGGTAAAGAGCAACCATTGCCTGAAGATCGAAAATCGAAGTAGGCTTAAGCTCTTTAATGTATCTCCTCATTCCCGATGATTCAAGCTGAAATATGCCTGTTGTTTCGCCGGATGCTAAAAGTTTATATGTTTTAACATCATCAAAAGGAAGTGAAGAGAAATTAACATTCTTTTTTTTATTTTCTTTAACAAATTTTAAAGTTTCCTGGATGATTGTTAAATTTCTAAGGCCTAAAAAGTCTATTTTTAAAAGCCCGACTCCGTCCTCCCCGACGGTATACATGTCATATTGAGTAATGATTTTTTCACCGTTTGGTTCTCTCTGAAGAGGAGTATATTCGGTTAATGGTTCATCTGCGATCACTACTCCCGCAGCGTGTACGGAAGCGTGTCTTGCGACTCCTTCAATCTTTTTTGCCAAATCTAATAGTCTTTTGGTCTCCGGCTCTGTTTGATATATGATTCGAAGCTCCGGACTCTGCTCAAGTGCCTTATCAATTGTCATTGCATGTCCCTGCCATCCAATAGGCATCATCTTTGCTATCCTGTCGGGGGCAGAATAGGGAAGACCTAAAGCTCTTCCCGTATCTCTAACAGAACCTCTTGCCTCCATAGTTCCGAAAGTAATTATTTGAGCGACTTTGTCCCGTCCATACTTTTTCGTAACGTATTCTATTACCTCGTCCCGTCTGTTATCTGCAAAATCCAAGTCGATGTCAGGAGGAGATGGTCTTTCCGGATTTAAAAATCTTTCAAAGGGAAGTTTAAAAAATAAAGGGTCTACATCTGATATTCCCAGCGCATACGATACTATAGAACCTGCGTTAGATCCTCTTCCGGGACCTACCGTAATCCCTTGACTTTTTGCCCAGTTAACAAAGTCGGCAACTATTAAAATATATTTTTCATACCCCTTTTTAAGGATCGTAGAAAGCTCGTAATTTGATCTTTCTCTTATTTCTTTTGTTATTTTTTTGTATCTGTTTTTAAGACCTTCTTCTACTTTTTCTTGGATAAATTTTGCCGGAGATTCTTTATTGGGGACGTCAAATAGAGGCATTATCCATTGCCCAAGTTTTATTTCTACGTTACACATATCGGCAATCTTTGACGAATTTTCTATTGCCTCAGGAATATTCAAGAATAATCCAATCATTTCTTCCTTGCTTTTTATATAAAAATCGGGAGAAGAAATCATCGTGAGTTTTCTGTTCTTGTCGTTTAGGGTTGTCTGAGTTTGGATACAAAGCAGTGATTCCTGAGCTTCTGCATCTTGGGGATATATGTAATGGTTATCATTGGTTGCAACAAGAGGAATGCTCAATTTTCTGGATAAGTCTATTAACTTCCCGTTTAAAATATCTTGCTTCTCAATGTTTACGTGTTTTTGGACTTCTAAATAAAAGTTTGCCTCTCCGAATATTTTTGACAATGTTTTTGCTCTGTCTACTGCAGTATCATCTTGTCCATCCAGAAGAGGCTGCGAAACAAAACCGTTTATGCAGGCAGACAAGCAAATGATTCCCTCACTGCATTCTTTAAGAAGTTCCAGATCGCTTCTGGGACGGTAGTAGTATCCTTCAAGATTGGCTATCGTAATTATCTTCATTAAATTTTTATATCCGGTCTGATTTTTTGCAAGAAGTATTAAATGATTAGAGTCGAAGTCCAATCCCGCTTCTTTATCGTGTCTGGTTCTTTTACTTACATATATTTCGCAGCCTATGATAGGTTTTATTCCGTGCTCGATGCATTCTTTATAGAATTTAATTGTCCCGTACATATTTCCATGATCGGTTATGGCAATCGCTTTCATTTCCAATTCTTTGGTTCTCTTAACCATCTCAGGTATTTTCGATAATCCATCCAACAGAGAAAATTCACTATGATTATGAAGATGAACGAAGTCTGTCATATTAATTTTCCACCCGGTTTAAGTCTTGGCTCTTCTTGATTTACTTCAGTCATTTAGTTTTTCCTCCAGTATCTTTTTTACCCTTGAAACCTCTAGTTTTTCTTTAGAAACCATTAATACTTTTCCTATTAAATATTGTACAGCTGATACCTTACCATTTCTGTAATCCCCAACTGCATTTTTATTTTCGTTTAAAACTCTTTCAACAATTTTTTTAATTTCACTTTCATCTATCCGTAAATATATTGTTAAAGCTTTAATATTTTTTATAATCTCTGCAGGAAGTGTGCTCTCAATGTCTATTTTCTTATTTATTATATAATTCGAAACTTGCTTTGCTGTTAAATTTGCCTTTTGTCCATCGTTAACACATGTTTCATAAAAGTCTGCTAAAGTTTTCTCTCTTGTTAAAATTTCTGCGTCGTACTGAGAAATATTATATTGCTTTTGAAATCTTCTTTTTTTTGTATCTGGTAATTCCGGGATTTGCTTTTTTATCATTAATAGCTTTTTGTCATTCCATCTAATTGGTGGAATATCCGGTTCTGGAAAATATCTGTAGTCGCTTGCCTCTTCTTTTACTCTCTGCGTTACGGTTTTTTGTTTATTTTCGTCCCATCCTCTTGTTTCCTGAACCGGAATTCCTTTTTTTTCAATAATCTCAGTTTGTCTTTTAATTTCAAAAGCTATAGCTTTTTCTACAAATCTAAATGAATTTATATTTTTAACTTCTACTTTATAGTTTGGTAATTTATTTGTAATTTGTTGATTGGTATTATTTGTAGTATTGGTAGTATTTGAGCGTAACGATATGTTCGGTTCTAGCCTCATATCTCCCTTTTCCATGTCTGCATTTGAAATATCAAGATATCTTGCTATTTGCTGGAGTTTTTTTAGATAATCTAAAACGTCTTTTGTATTATCAAAATCCGGCTCCGTAACTATTTCGACCAAAGGAACTCCGCTTCTGTTAAAATCTATGAGAGTTATGCCTTGCCCATTCACATTTTCGTGAATAAGCTTTCCGGTATCTTCTTCCATGTGAACTCTTGTTATTCTAATCGTCTTACCGCTACCTAGTTTTATTGAGCCTTTTAAACAAAATGGTTCATCGTACTGGCTTATCTGATATCCCTTGGCAAGGTCTGGGTAAAAATAGTTTTTCCGATCAAACTTTGAGAAAAGTGGAATATTGCAATCAAGCGCCATTCCGAGCATTACGCACCATTCAATGGCCGTTTTATTCGGCACAGGTAATGCTCCGGGCAATCCAAGGCAAACAGGGCAAGTATGAGTATTTGGTTTTTTTCCAAAATAATCCGCAGAACACCCACAGAACATTTTTGATTTAGTTTTAAGTTCTACATGAACTTCAAGCCCAATTACAGGTTTCATACTCCTAGGATGGCCTTTCCTACCTGAAATAATTTTCCTTCAGAAAAATGAGGACCAAGAATTTGCAATCCTACGGGGAGGCTTTGGATAAGTCCAATTGGAACAGATATGCCCGGAATACCAGCAAGATTTGCAGTAACAGTGTAAACGTCCGATAAGTACATAGAAAGTGGATCTGATGATTTTTCGCCAATTTTCCAGGGAAGGGTTGGAGATACAGGCGTAATAACTACATCTACTTTCTTAAATACCTCATCAAAGTCTTTTTTTATCAAAGTACGTATCTGCATTGCTTTTTTATAATAGGCATCATAATATCCCGATGAAAGTACGTAGGTTCCTAGCATTATTCTTCTTTTTGCTTCTTCTCCGAAATTCTGCCTTGCAGAACCATATCTTATTCCGTCGTACCTTCCAAGATTTGATGAGACCTCTGCTGGTTGAATTATGTAGTAGCACGCAATTGCATATTCTGTATTAGGAAGAGATATATTTTCGATTTTTGCTCCTTGTTTTTCCAATGATTTTATTTCAGCTTCTATTTTTTCTTTTATTCTTTTATCAAGACCTTGCGCAAAATATTCTTTTGGTATTCCAATCCTTATTCCCTTAATGTCTTTTTTTAAATAACTTTGATAATCATCGACCGTTTCATCTGGGGTTGTAGCATCATTGGGGTCTTTCCCAGCTGTTATAGACAGCATGAGTGCTGATTCTTCTATGGTATTGGTGAAATGCCCGATGCTATCAAGCGAGGAGGCCATTGCAATAATTCCATATCTTGAAACTCTTCCGTATGTTGGTTTTAGACCTACTATTTCACAGAAACTTGCGGGAAGTCTTATTGAACCTCCTGTATCACTTCCCATCGATGCAAAACACATCTGGGCGGCAACAGAGACTGCGGAGCCGCTACTTGAACCTCCCGGTACGTAGCCTTCAAGAAACGGACTTTCTGTAGGACCGTAATCTGAATTTTCTCCGCTTGAACCGTGCGCCCATGCATCGCAATTGGTTTTACCGATTATGATAGCGCCAACGTCTTCCAATTTTTTTACAACCGTTGCGCTGTATTGAGGAATAAAGTCATCAAGAATTTTTGAAGCAGCTGTAGTTCTAATTCCTTTTGTTAAATAAATATCTTTAACAGAAATTGGAATCCCGAGAAGAGGCAAGTCTACCCCATCTTTTATTTTTTTATCTGCCTCTGTTGCTTTCTTAAGAGCTTCTTTCTCGCAAACCGTAATAAATGCATTTAAATTTTCTTTTTCTTTTATTTCATCAATGCAAGCTTTTACGAGATGTGTCGAAGAAAAATGCTTTTTCTTTAGACTTGCTCTTGCCCCCTGTATCGTATAGGCAGAATAATTCATAAAATCTTTTTTATTTTAAACATTCCATTGTGGTTGCTTTTTGAGTTTGATAGTGCTTCTTCTTGAAATAAAGATATAGAAGTTTTATCTTCCCTTGTTATGTTCTCAAGACCGGTAATTTGGCTTGTAATTTCAAAGTTTTTCGTATCGACTGAATTTAATTGCTCGACATACTCAAGAATTGAAGATAGTTGTTTTTCGAATTTTTTTTCTTCTTCTTGCGAAAGTGGCAAATTTGCTAGTTTTGCAACGTGTTTTACATTAATTTTCATGCTTCAATTATATTCGGCTTTAGTAATTTTCGCAATGATTGAAGTTAATAAGAACTCATCTTTTGAAGTACTACCTTTTTTGCTTTTTGAGAAAGAAAGTCGTCGAGTTTTTTAAGTTTAATCTTCTTTTTATATTTTCTTTCCAAGGCTTTTTCAATTAGCCAATCAGCTATTTCGGGGTTTTTTGGCAAGATTGGCCCATGAAGATAAGTTCCAATGCTATTTTTATAAACTGCTCCTTCTGTTTTGTCTTTCCCATTGTTCCCAAAACCTTTCATAACCTGCCCAAAGGGCTTCAAATTTTCGCCAAGATAAGTTTTTCCACCGTGATTTTCAAACCCTACTATAATATGTTTTTCTTCGATCTTTCTCTCTTCGACCTCGTAGGTCGTGGGCGTAAGACCTACGAGGTCTACTTCAACAACTATATTCCCAATCAGTCTTTCACTTTCTTCTCCGGGGTGTTCTGTACGTAGGTCTAGAATACCAAGTCCTGGGATTACATTGCCATTTGCTTCTTTATAATACTTTCCCAAAAATTGATAAGCGCCGCATATATAAAGCCCCGGCAGTCCCCAATCCATGACTTTTTTAAATGCTTTGGTTTTTTCTTTTGAAAAATCATCTGATACAATTTTTTGCTGCAAATCCTGTGCACCGCCCATAAATAAAATATCTACATCGTTAAATAGCTTTACGTTAAACCCCTTATCAAGATTTACAACTTGTGCACTAATTCCTCTCCATTCACATCTTTTCTCAAGAACAATTATATTCCCTCTGTCACCGTATGTGCTCATTAGCTCGGGATAGAGCCAACCAATGGTTAGCGAATAGGGCATAGTGGTTAGCGTATAGTTTTTAGATTTCATAATATTGATTTTCCTATTAATATTTTTCTAAGGTCAAGCATTGCGGAGTAGGTTGGGAGCACATACAGTGTCTCGTTTTGTTTGAGGGCTTTGGTAGATTTCTCAACTGATTCCCTAAGGTCTTCATAAGTCTTGACACGGATATTGTCAGCGTATTTGAGCCTGAGCGCCATATCATATATTCTGTCTCCGGATACAGAGATGCTCTTAAAGTTTTTAAAATTATTTTCAAAGTCTACATCCCATATCCACGAAACATCACGGCCATCGGGAATTCTATCATTTAGAAGAATTAGCAAATGTTTTGCTCTTAACTTATTTATGGTAGCCAGAGACTGATTAAAGCTTGCAGGATTTTTGGAAAGAAAGATCTGGATACTTTTGTTATTAAATTTAATAACTTCCTGTCTTCCAAAGGCAGGATGGAAATTTTTTAAAGATTTTTTTATTTTTTCATTGGAAATTCCCAAAGAATCTGAAGTTAAGACGGCAGCGTGAATATTGTATTTGTTGTAAAGTCCAGGTAGGGGATAAAAATTGAAAGCTTCCATATCCGGCACTGGTCTTTTGAGTAAGCATTTGGGGCAGAACCAATTTCCAAGGTGAGAAAATGTTATATTTTTATAATCAAGTTTTTCTGTACATCTGGGACAGTATGTTGAGTCTGATGCATGCTCAAAAGTATTATGTCCGGAAGTTTTTACACCAAAATATAAAGTTTTATTCCTTGCTTTCTCTCCCAAATAAGCAATTTGCGGATCGTCTGCATTAAGAATTAATTTTGTTTTTTTGGGCAATTTGCTAAAAGCCCTTTTCCACTTTTCTGAAATAATATTTACTTCCCCGTATCTATCGAGTTGGTCTCTAAACAGGTTTAGGCAAACAACAAAGTCCGCTGATATTGATTGTAGTAAAATCGGAACAGTATTCTCGTCAACTTCAAAAATTGCAAAGTCATAATTTAATTTCCCAAATACGTTGGAGTTTTTAATGATTGAGGAGGCAACCCCATTTACAAGATTTGCACCCGAATCATTTTGGAAAACTCTTTTACCGTTCTCCTCAAGTATTGTTTGAATAAGTTTTCCGGTAGTAGTTTTTCCATTCGTGCCTGCAACAAGAATAATTTTAAATTTTCTTTTTTCAAGAGTATCTTTTAAAAATTTTTTGTTGATATTAAAAGCTATGTGACCCGGCCAAGTAGAGCCGTTTCCAAGGTTTAAAATTTTGCTAATGAATATCACTATTTTCCCAGAAAAGATTAGGAGAAGATTCATAAAATGATTATACTAATTTTGAACAAAATCACATTGAGCGAAGAATTTTTATTCTTTCCTCAACTGGGGGATGGGTGTTAAAGAGATTGGCAAACCAACTTCCTGATATTTTTCCTTTAAAAGGATTGGCTATGTATAAATGAGCCGTTGCATTGTTTGCAACTTCGAGCGGTTCTTTATCTTTGCCTATTTTCTCAAGAGCGGCAGCTAATCCTTCCGGATATCTGGTTAAAAGAGCTCCTGAAGCGTCTGCCAAGAACTCTCGTTTTCGGGACACGGCAAGTTGGATAAGGGTTGCAATAATTGGAGAGAGAATTGCAAGAATAATGCCGATAAGTAAGAAAATTCCCGCAGTGTTATTTCCTTCTCGGCTATTTCTTCTTTCTCCTCCATACCAAAGACTTCGCATAAAAAAATCAGCCAAGAGCGCTACAAGTCCTACTAAAACTACAACAATAGCCATAAGCCTTATATCAAAATTTTTAATATGAGACAATTCATGCGCAATAACTCCTTCTAGCTCTATTTTGTTTAATTTTTGTAAAATTCCTGTAGTTGCGCAAACAACCGCGTGTTTTGGATCACGACCAGTTGCAAATGCGTTGGGAGCCGAATCATCAATAATATATACTTTGGGCATTGGTATGCCTGCACCAATACAGAGATTTTCAACAATTCTAAAAAATTCAGGATTATCGCTTTTTTTAATTTGCTTTGCCTTTGACATTCCAAGAATTATCTTATCGGAATAATAATAGCTTGCAAAACTCATTATTCCTGAGACTATAAGAGCCATTCCTGCAAACGATAAGCCATATCCTGAGGCATTACCATATACATACATTAATGTTGTTATGAAAATAACAAAAAGCCCAATAATAACCCACGTCTTCAGCTTATTTGAGCTAATTTGAGAGTAGATGTTCATATCTGGGATCCTTCGCTTTGCTCAGGATGGCATTTTTTCAAAATGCCACCTTTACCGATTTTCTTTCTCCTTCTTCTGCCTCGAAGAATTCTTCCTCCTTAAAACCAAATCCACGGCCAATAGCACCACTTGGAAAGCTAGCAAGGGTTGCGTTGTAATCTCTAACATTTGTGTTATAAAATTGCCTGGCATAGGCAATTTTTGCTTCAATGTCGGAGAGCTCTTCTTGCAGTTTTAAAAAATTTTGAGAAGCTTTAAGATCTGGATAATTCTCGGATACTGCGAATAAGCTTTTCAAAGCGCCAGTGAGTATATTGTCTGATTGAGCTTTCTCATGCGGAGAAGTTGCTTTCATAAGCGATGTGCGTGCTTCTGTTACTTTTTCGAGCAATTCTTTTTCGTGCTTAGCGTATCCCTTGACTGTTTCAACAAGATTTGGAACCAAATCTACACGTCTTTTAAGTTGAACATCAATTCCAGAAAAGGCTTCTTTTATGCGAACTTTTCCAGTTGCAAGACCGTTGTACGTAGACCAAATAAATAAAACTATAGTAATTACAAATCCTACTATAATTATTGTGGTTATATCCATTTACAATTCACCTCCTAAGCCACTGTATGAATTCATTATACTCTAAAGCATTTAATATGTCATTTTTCTGGGCCCATCCTCGTCTTGCCATAAAAACTCCATATCTCATAAGATTCATCTCGGGAGTGGAATGACTATCTGTATTAATTACCAACTTTACATCTTTTTGAATAGCCTGTCGAATTAGAGTATCAGGCAAATCCAACCGAGCCGGCCAGCTGTTAATTTCTAAAGCCTTGTAATTTTTTACGCAAAATTCGAAAATTTTTTGAAAATCCAAATCATACCCCGGTCTTTCATTAATCATTCTTCCTGTTGGATGTGCAAGAATCTTGGCTTTTTTATAGGACAAGCCGCTAATTACTCTTTTAGTCATATCTTGCTTATTCATGCTAAAAACACTGTGGATAGAAATTATCGCTCCATCTAATAGATCTAGCGACCTATTATCTATTGCAAGATTACCGCTAGGAAGAATATCTACTTCGAGTAATTTAATTATTCGTATACTTTTATTCTTCAATTTTATTTGCTCAATTACTTCATTCCTTCTTGCAATTAAGCTGTAAATGTCGCTCTTAGTATGTTTAGAAACGCTCGGATTGTGCTCTGAAAATCCCAAATATCTATAATTTAATTCCTTAGCCTTATCTACCATTTCCTCAGACAAACTCTTGCCAAGGTCATGACTTGGTTCTATTGGGAAACTTGAGTGAATATGCAAATCTCCTTTAATATCCTCAAGTTCGATTAATTTAGGTAACTTGTCAGAGATAGCAAGCTCAATCTCGCCCGTATTTTCTCTAATCTCCGGAGGAATCCATTGCATTCCCAATGCTTCATAGAATTTTTCTTCTGTGCTAATTTTTTCAAGTTTCCTGCTCTTACCGGATCTTATTCCATACTCGGAAAGAGATAAGCCTTTTTTTACCGCATATTCTCGAAGAGCTATGTTATGATTCTTACTGCCTGTAAAATGCTGAAGAAGCGATCCAAAGCTTTCCTTAGGCTGCACCATAAGGTCAATTTGTCTTCCTCCAGAAACAAGCATAGAAGCTGTGATGTCTCCTTTTTCTATCGCTCTTTCTTTATGAGGGTAAGAAATAAAATGAGAAATAACAGATTGAGGGTTATTAGAAGCAACTGCAATATCTATATCGCCTACGGTTGCCATTTTCCTTCTTAAGCTTCCAAGCGGTTCGGCTGTTATAACATATTTTGATTTTTTAAGATAGTCGACGATCTTTTCAGCAATTTCCTGAGCGTAGGGAAGCACCATTCTGGTTGTTTTTCCCTTACCCTCTCTAAATTCTGAAATCGCTCTTAAAATATCACCTTGAGATTTTTCTCCAAAACCGTCAAGAGGGGCAATTTTGCCCTGTTTTGTCGCTTTCTCAAGTTCATCAATCACAGTTTCGGGATTATTTAATTTGAACTCTTTAACAAGTCTATATGCTCTTTTGGGCCCAAAACCCGGAATTTCCAAAAGGGGAAATACCGTAGCTGGTATTCCTTTTAGCGCCCAATTAAAATGCCTTACTTCACCCTTTTTGAATAGTTCTATGAGGTGAGATCTTATGGTATTTCCGATCCCAGGCAGAGTATCGAGCTTATTTTCATGATAAAAATCCTTAATTTCGGAAGTTAAATTTGCAATCGTATCAGATGCTTTTTGATAAGCAATAATTTGGAAGCGAAATTTTTTTTCGTTTTTTATCGTATATGATGCGGCAACGTTTCTTAAAAGTTTCGCAATTTGTTCATTACTCATTCAACGCAATAATATCAGAGCATTGACTATAATTCAATTATTTGTTAGGATAAGGCAGAATTGGGCTCGTAGTGAAGAGGCCTATCACGTCTCCCTGTCACGGAGAAGATCGCCGGTTCGAATCCGGTCGAGCCCGCAGAAAAATTTCTGCCTAACCTCGAAAACCTCTGTCCGGAAAGGAGGTTTATGCCAAGAAGTAAAAAAACAACATCCAAAAGGGAAATTAAAAAGAAAAATTTCTTTTCAAAGATAAAATGGGACGAATCATATGTCAGTCTTTTAATTGGACTTATCGTAGTTGTGGCAATTGCAGCTTTGGGAATATTTTTTGCAAGATCTCAAAAGACTACCCAGACAAGCTCGACACAATTTAATCCTTCGCTTCAGATTCAAGAGGATAAAACGGTAGGCGGCAATAATCAAAATTCGAAGAAAACTTATACAATAAAACCAGGGGACAATCTCTGGAGTATATCGGAGAATTTTTACAAATCCGGATACAATTGGGTAGATATAGCAAAAGCAAACAATATTGAAGATCCGGGAATGATTTTTGCAGGAAACAAGCTTATAATTCCAAAAGTAGAACCCAAAAATATTACTGTAACTATTGAACAAAAGCAAGAAGCAAGTAAATCTATCGCCGGAAACTCCTATACTATTGAGAAAGGGGATAACCTTTGGGACATAGCAGTAAGAGCATACGGAGATGGTTATTCTTGGACAAGAATCGAGCAAGCAAATAGCTTATCAAATCCAAATTTAATATTCTCCGGAAATGTTTTAAAAATCCCGCGGTAGTTTGATATAATAAAACTGTCGCGGTGGTAGTTCAGCGGTAGAATTTTTCCTTCCTCCGCCGAAAGCTAAAAGCATTCAGGCGGACCCGCCAAATTGAGAATCTATTGGCGGGCAAGGTAAAATATGTATTATACTTACGTATTATTTTGTCAGAGTACTGAAACTAAAAAGAAAATGTTTTACGTAGGTACGACAAAGAATATTGAAGAGAGAGAAGTTAATCATAAAACCAAAAGTGTGGAAACTACGAAAAGCTTTGATACAATAGAGCTTGTTTATTACGAAGCTTGTTTAAGCAAAACAGATGCAAGAAGAAGAGAGATACAACTAAAAACTGGTTTTGGCAGAGGATATATTAAAAGAAGGCTTAAAGAATATTTAAAGATTGCGGAATTAGTATAGTGGCAGTACACTACCTTCCCAAGGTGGGGGCGCCAGTCCGATTCTGGTATTCCGCTCAAATTATGGCGGGCAAGTAAGGTGGAGAAGCGAGTTCGATTCCCATCACCCGCTCCATAGAATTTTTATCGAACTAACAAGTTTTAGCTTCAGAAAGTTGCTAAAATTAGTTAAAATTCGATCCTATAACCAAGAACCCTAACGGGAATTGAACTAATTGATATAATCTAGATATGAATTATTTTAAACACCATAGACTTACGCATGGGGATAAAATGGATTCGAACTATTCGATATGCAAAATACCAACACTTTCCCAAGTAGTGGGTGACTTAGATACTTTCTTTAAAGTTAAAGAATTAGAAAAAGATCCGGCAATGAGTCGTTTTGTTCCGATGGCATATAAACAGACTCGCCAATGGAAAAAAATATTTGAACCAGACTTTCTAAAACGATTTAATGGTTTAATGATAAAAGGCGCTGATGAGATTAGAACCGTATTCACTGCTAGTTTTCCTCACATTGAAATTCTCCAAAAATTTATCTCTCAATCACGAGAAGGTGACTTTATTTTTTTGCATCACCCCATTCCATTGGAGTGTGGTGATCCGGAAGGAAATTTAGGCAGAGGGTTTTTACCTATCGATTTATTATTACTTCAAAAGGTAGTTGAGAAACGCCTCTCAATATACAGTTGCCATGCCCCTTTAGATTATAATAAAAAAATAAGCACCAATAGAGCTATTGTAGAGGCATTAAAAGCAAGAATTGAAAGTGAGTTTTTACCTTATGGAAATGGCTATGCTGGCTTAATTGCCACTATTAATCCTATTTCTACCGATGATCTGATTGTTAATTTGAAAAAAATATTTGGGATTCCCTATATTGATTTCGCCGGTAAAAATGTAGACAGAATAACGAAGATTGGTATCGTGGCTGGCGGCGGAGATGAGGTGGTATACTCACAAACAGCCAAAGAAAGAGGCGCCCAAGCATATATTACAGGAGAAATTTTCAGTCATTACGATAGTGATTGGGGGAAGCAAAATATCGCTAAGTTAAAAAAATATGCAAAAACAGTTGATATGAGTTTGATCGGTGTATCTCATGCCGCTTCGGAATTTCTAGTGATGAAAACACAAATACCTAAGTTTTTGAAAGAAAACTTTGGATTACCTATTATTCCTTTAGCTCAAAAGAAATGGTGGGTTTAGTAATATAACATCATGATGACACTACAACCACATATCAAGTGCAAGAAAGGTGACGTGGCGCGGTACGCGATCATTCCGGGTGATCCAGCGAGAGTAAGACTTATTGCTAAACATTTTGACAATCCAAAAGAGATTGTATTTAATCGGGAGTTTTTGACTATAACAGGTGAATACAAAGGGGTTCGTGTAACGGCAACCTCGACCGGAATTGGTTGTCCATCCGCGGCGATTGCGATCGAAGAATTAGCCAATATTGGGGTAGATACTTTTATTCGTGTTGGTACTT